>OGPP01000119.1_pt1 | contig 98945 bp, 109 predicted proteins | sample 1553021 | NCBI WGS metagenome assembly OGPP01 (sample SAMEA2580217, study PRJEB22360) | human gut metagenome | biome: human gut; feature: human-associated habitat; material: faeces | place: Denmark | collected 2008/2010
ACAGGCGGCAGAAAACAGAAAGTGAACGGAAAAGGAGGTCTGCTGTGGACAGTTAGGAGCGAAAAAAGCCTTGATTTATCAGGCTTTGCAAGCCCCAAACCGGGGCTGGTGGTATAAAGTATCGCCCGCCCCGGAAAACGGGCTTCTAACCGTCCACAAAACGAACTATGACAAATACCATCTATATCCATCAGCCGGAAAAGGCGTTCAGCTTCACCCGGCTCCCGAATTTCCTCTTTGAAGCCCCTACATTCAAGCCTCTGTCCAACGAGGCAAAGGTTCTGTATGCCTTTATCCTGCGCCGGACAGAGTTATCCCGCAAGAATGGGTGGGCAGATGACTGCGGACGGATTTTCCTGTATTACCCTATCTGTGAAGTGGTCACACTGCTCCATTGTGGGCGGCAGAAAGCGGTGAATACCCTGCGGGAACTGCAATACGCCGGACTGGTGGAGATCCAGAAGCAGGGCTGTGGAAAACCCAACCGCATTTTCCCAAAATCCTATGAAGCGGTTCCAAACACCGACTTTAAGAAATCCCGTTCTGGTACGCCGGAGGACTGAAAACCGTACCCTTGAAGTACGGAAATCAATCTTGAGAAGTACGAAAACCGGACGGTATATAGAAATACAAAGATTAAAATGATTGATTTATATCCATTCCATTCCTATCGTATCAGAGATAATTCCGGCGGGATTTTCCCTGTGGAAAACCCCGGATAGGAAAGGAATGGGGAAAGGAGCAGAATGGCACAACACGCAATTTTACGGTTTGAGAAGCACAAGGGTAATCCGGCAAGGCCGCTGGAAGCCCATCACGAACGGCAGAAAGAACAATACGCCAGCAACCCCGACATTGACACCAGCCGTAGTAAATATAACTTCCATATCGTCAAGCCGGAGGGACGCTATTACCACTTCATTCAGAGCCGGATTGAGCAGGCCGGGTGCCGAACCCGCAAGGACAGCACCCGGTTTGTCGATACGCTGATAACCGCCAGTCCGGAGTTTTTCAAGGGGAAATCCCCAAAGGAGATACAGGCGTTCTTCCAAAGGGCGGCGGCGTTCCTCATTGGCCGTGTAGGACGGGAAAATATCGTGTCGGCGGTGGTACACATGGACGAGAAAACGCCCCACCTGCATTTGGTCTTTGTCCCGCTGACAGAGGACAACCGCCTGTGTGCAAAGGAGATTATAGGGAATAGAGCCAACCTCACAAAATGGCAGGACGATTTTCACGCTTATATGGTGGAGAAATATCCCGACTTGGAGCGTGGGGAAAGTGCCAGCAAGACAGGCAGGAAGCATATCCCCACCCGTCTGTTCAAGCAGGCGGTCAATCTCTCCAAACAGGCAAGAGCCATTGAAGCCACGCTGGACGGTATTACCCCGTTCAATGCCGGAAAGAAGAAAGAGGAAGCCCTCTCCCTGCTGAAAAAGTGGTTTCCGCAGATGGAGAACTTCTCCGGTCAGCTCAAAAAATATAAGGTCACAATAAACGACCTTTTAGCAGAAAATGAACAGTTGGAAGCCAGAGCCAAAGCCAGTGAAAAAGGCAAGATGAAAGATACGATGGAACGGGCAAAGCTGGAAAGCGAGCTGAAAGACATTCAGCGGCTGGTAGACCGTATCCCGCCGGAGGTGCTGGCAGAATTGAAACGGCAACAGCGACACACAAGGGAACGGTGATCAATGACAGAAAACATTTCACGCCGCAGCATGGCGGCACTGCACTTTGAAAATTAAATACGGAGGTACTATGGAGCATATCAGATACAAGAAAGAAACCGAAGTCGTGACTTTTCAGGGAAAGGAAATCACGCTGGAAAATCTCTCCCCGGTGTTCACGCCGGAGCAGGAAGCGGCAAAACGCCGGGAGCTGGAACAGCAGCTTTATGAGGTGTTCCGCAAGTATGCCGACAAGCGGCAGAGTGAGGAAGCCGGGGCATAAGATTTTCCGAAGCCATCGTTGATTTGCGGAGCTGCTGACGGTATAATAAAGGTGTCAGTAGCTCCGTTTCTTTTTTAGAAAAGGAGCGACAATATGAATAATCGAATAGACGCAATCTATGCAAGGCAATCGGTAGACAAAAAGGACAGCATTTCCATTGAAAGCCAGATTGAATTTTGCAAATACGAGTTGAAAGGCGGTAACTGCAAGGAATACACAGACAAAGGGTACAGCGGCAAGAACACAGACCGTCCGAAGTTTCAAGAACTGGTGCGGGACATCAAGCGGGGGCTGATTGCAAAGGTCGTGGTTTACAAGCTCGACCGTATCAGCCGTTCCATTCTGGACTTTGCCAACATGATGGAGCTGTTTCAACAGTACAATGTAGAGTTTGTGTCCTCTACGGAAAAGTTTGATACCTCCACCCCGATGGGGCGGGCGATGTTAAATATCTGTATCGTGTTCGCCAGCTTGAAAGGGAAACCATACAGAAGCGAGTAACGGACGCTTACTATTCCCGCAGCCAGCGGGGCTTCAAGATGGGTGGGAAAGCCCCTTACGGCTTCCATACAGAGCCGATTAAGATGGACGGTATCAACACGAAAAAGCTGGTGGTAAATCCAGATGAAGCGGCAAATATCCGGCTGATGTTTGAGATGTACGCCCAGCCCACTACCTCCTACGGGGACATTACCCGGCACTTTGCCGAACAGGGGATTTTATTTCATGGCAAAGAGCTGATACGCCCCACGCTGGCGCAGATGTTACGCAATCCTGTCTATGTGCAGGCAGACCTTGATGTGTACGAGTTTTTCAAAAGTCAAGGGACAGTCATTGTCAATGACGCTGCCGATTTTACAGGCATGAACGGCTGCTATCTGTATCAAGGGCGAGATGTGAAGCCCAGCAAAAAGAACGACTTGAAAGACCAAATGCTGGTACTGGCTCCCCATGAGGGCATTGTCCCCTCCGACATCTGGCTGACCTGCCGTAAGAAGCTGATGAACAACATGAAAATCCAGTCTGCCCGGAAAGCCACCCATACATGGCTGGCGGGAAAAATCAAGTGCGGGAACTGCGGGTATGCCCTTATGAGTATCTTCAATCCCTCCGGCAAGCAATATCTTCGCTGTACGAAACGGCTGGATAACAAGAGTTGTCCGGGGTGCGGGAAAATCATTACTTCGGAACTGGAAGCGGTTGTTTATCAGCAGATGGTAAAGAAACTGGCAAGCTACAAGACTCTGACAGGCAGAAAGAAAGCGGCAAAGGCAAACCCGAAAATCGCCGCCCTGCAAGTGGAGCTTGCCCATGTGGACAGCGAGATTGAAAAGCTGGTGGACAGTCTGACGGGTGCAAACAATGTCCTGCTCTCCTATGTGAATGTGAAGATAGCGGAACTGGACGGACACAAGCAGGAACTTCTGGCGAGGATAGCGGAACTGACGGTGGAAGCCATTAGCCCGGAACAGGTCAGCCAGATTTCCGGCTACCTCGACACTTGGGAGAATGTATCCTTTGACGACAAGCGGCGGGTGGTGGATTTGATGATTACCACCATAGCCGCCACAAGCGACAGCTTGAATATCACATGGAAAATCTGACGGGCGGAACACCTCCCGTCAGATACCTACTCTGTGTAGTCCCTTGTAAACTGTACTTTATGAGAGTATAAAGCTTTATCTCTTGAAACTATTAATTGCAATCAGTATAATAATACATAAAGATTGTATGATATTTGAAAGGAGAGATTTAGCATGAGTATTTTTAACAAGAAACAGATAGAGGCAATGTTTAACAGAAAGTATATTTGCCACGAGTGCGGAGAATTGATGGAGTTCGAGGACGAGCACGAGGACATTTTGGTTTGTCCAGCGTGCGGACACAGTGTAGATTTAGATAATTATGGCTGTGAAGATGAAGAAAATTATGAGAACTTATATCCGACAAGGGAAGAAATACTTGGCGTTGCTGATGATTCAGGAAATGAATCGGACGATTAAAAATATAGGCTAAAAGGATAAGGGTCTTAGAGAAATCTAGGACTCTTCTCTTTTTGTGGGGATTAAAGATGCGATATCATTATATAAAACCGGATATCTATGCTTCAATGTATGGAAAGTTATATGTATGTAATCATCCCGTATACAATAGATGCACACTATTTACAATAGGAAGCAAAGGGTTAGCCGTCATTCAACAAAGGTTTGATGCCGAGACGAAGAATACATATTGGACAGAAGTCGATTCATGGTTGACAGACTCTTTATATTTGAATCCTGGATTTAAAGATTTTTTTGATGAAAGGGCTGGAGAGTGTGCGGATGGATTGTATCCGACGGTTAGTATCAGACAAATAATGTGGGCTTTGAAAATGAAGCCTATCCAGAGACAAAGATGGGAGACGTGTTTTGACAGACGTAATATTTAAGCGAATTTTACAGTTCCTTTTATGAAAACTAAGATTTTGAAAGGAGTAAAAGGAGCATGGACGAAATGAAAATAGTATCTAAATTCACAAGAGGGATTATTTCAAAAGCATTGAAAATGGTGATACACAAGAAAACAGGCTACAATGTAGATATCCAGTTGAATGAGATTACCACGACAATTGCTGATGGAAAAACACATCTTCACGTTGATGTAGATGCTGAAATCGGAAAGGAGGAGCTCATAAATATATTAAAAAGTATTGGTTTGAATTAATGATTAGGGTCGCTTATGGCGGCTCTTTTCTTTTTACTTCGCAAAATTTACAAGGCGTATTATGAGAGAAACAATGGTTTAATGGTAGAATACCGAGCATACTTCGGTGATGAGGGTTCGATTCCTTCTTGTTTTTCTTTTATTTCTGGTGTTGAGAAAAGAAAGGAGAATGCAATGAAGAAAGGTAATTTTAAAAAAGTTGTTCATATAACCATGAATAACTTGAACAAGGGGCTACCATTTATGTTGTCATGTTGTAGTGCGGCAGGGGTTGTTATTACAACAGTGTTTGCTGTAAGGGCAACTCCAAAAGCATTACGAAAAATCCAGACGGATAGTAAGAAGAATCATGATGGCGATGATGGCGCTTATACACCACTTGAAGCGATTAGGTCTGCTTGGAAATATTATATTCCTGCAACTTTCGCCGGAGGAATAACTATATTTTGCATATTTAGTTCGAATATGTTGAGTAAGCGTCAACAGATGGCTTTAACCAGTGCTTATGCCATGCTAAATGATTCTTATAAGAATTACAAAAATAAGGTAAAAGAAATATATGGAGAGGAGGCACATCAAAAAATAATTGATTCGATTATTATAAACGAATGTAAAGATGTTTATATGTCAGGTCAGGATATTGCAAATTATAATAGTTTAGATTTTGATGAGCATGACCAAAATGATAACCGACTATTTTTTGATGTGTTTTCTAAGCGATATTTTGAAAGTACAATTAACAGGGTAATTCAGGCGGAGTATTTTTTGAATCGCGATTATATTATTGGTGGCAATGTATCTGTCAATAATTTTTATGGATTTTTGGGATTGGCGGATATGGAAGGAGGGGATGAGCTTGAGTGGTGCATGGATACAGGAATATATTGGATAGATTTCAACCACAGGAAGACGATACTTGATGACGGGTTGGAGGTTTGCGTAATAGAAATGGTATTTGAACCCGAGCCGGTTACATTGGACTAATTTATTTACGCAAAAAACACACACAATATTATGAGAAACTTTGAAAGGAGATTGTCATTATGGCAGAAAAAAGTAAGTTGATTAAGGCTATTGGAGTAGCAGCGACTATAATCGGAGTAGGGGTGAACCTTATTACTGATTGGGTTAATGAGCAGAAGATGGATGAGAAAATCGACGAGAAAGTCAATGCAGCACTTGCAAAGAAAAATGATGAAACGGAAGAGTCCTAATAGTGGGCTCTTTTATTTTTAGGAGGCAACAATGAATTCATCTGCGTATGAGAGGGCTGTTTACACAGTCCGATATTGCCTTGCATCTTTAATTAAAAATTCAGCAAAAAGACATGATTACTGTATGGAGCAGGAGAGTTATTCTCGATGGGCGGCAAGAGAATTGTTAGCTTGTCTTGAAAGAAATCCCGATGTTCCGCCATTGATAACTATAGAAAATTTTAGAGATAAGATGGATGAGTACTCCTGCGTAAACCTTAAGACGAGTTATATTTTTTCTTGTGCTAAGGATATTGCTGAATGGATTATCGATTTATTGATTTCTTAAATACATATTCTGAAAGGGGATTAACATGGTAACAAGAGAAATGACATTAGGCGAGGAAATTATAGGACTGGCAACAAAGGGGATTGATGTTCCAACTGTAGAGAGAATGTATAAAAAGTACATCAATGTAGCTGACAACGAAGAGCCGGAAATGTTAGTAAATGATAATTGGTTTGGGCAGGCTTTTGATTCTGTTCGGATGTGCGGTATGCGGTTTGGTAGTGGTGCCGAAGCTTTTATTTTACAACATATTAAAGTTGGAGACCAGATAGAAATAGAGCTTAACAAAATTGGAAGTTTCCCAGCAACGGTTTATAAGGTTACCGAGGACAAGATTATGATTATATTCGATGATTATGTAGCGGTAAAGCCTATGAATGAGTCTGATACTAATGACGGTGGCTTTGAAAAGTCAGATTTATATAAGTGGCTACATACGGATTTCGTGAAGCTGCTTCCTGCAACGCTTAGAGAAAGAATAATAGACATTACTATTCCTTCTGTTGGAGAGATGTTCGGTTGGGATGATAAGTGGAATAGGGATCACTTTGAATCTGATGGCGACGAACAGCTTCCACTTATGAGATATAGACGTAATCGGGTTGCCTATTTCGACAACGAGATATCGTGCGGTTGGCTTAGGAATGCTATGAAGAAAGAGTGCTCTTCGGCTCATTTCGCTGATGTGACTAACAATGGCCATGCGGACGGCAGCGGCGCCTCGTACTCTCTTGGAGTTCGTCCGGTAATCTGGTTGGTTAAGTAAATCTCCGCCCCTTGTGGGCGGTTTATTAAAGGAAGGAATTAATAATGCAGAAAAATAATTTAGCAAAATTTGCGTTAAATTTAAAGAATGGAGCTGTAAAGCATAGTCCCGAAATTCTTATGGGAATTGGAATTGCAGGCATGATCACAACAACTGTGATGGCTGTGAAAGCCACGCCTAAAGCTATTACGCTTTTAGAGGATGGTGCATTAGATGAGAAGAAGACTATGGATGTGATTAAGATTACATGGAAATGTTACATCCCAGCTATTATTACCGGGGCGATTTCAGTGACTTGTCTGATTGGTGCAAGTTCTGTAAATTTGAGGCGCAATGCAGCACTCGCAACGGCATACACCCTATCAGAATCTACATTGAGAGAATACCAGAAAAAGGTGGTTGAAACCATAGGTGAAAAGAAAGAACAAGCAGTACGAGATTCGGTGGCAAAGGAAAGAATAGAAAAAAGTCCCGTGGAAAAAACGGAAGTGTTTATAACGGCAAAGGGAAATCATTTATGTTTTGATACTGTATCAGGTAGATATTTTAAGTCTGATATTGAAAAGTTAAAGCAGACTATAAATGAATTAAATCGTCAAATGATGAATGACATGTATATTTCATTAAATGATTTCTATTATGAAATCGGTCTTGACCCCATAAAGATAGGTTCTGATATTGGATGGAATATTGATGATGGGTATATCGATTTGCGTTTTAGTTCACAGCTTGCGTCAGATGGGACACCGTGTCTTGTTATAGATTATGGAGTTGCTCCGAGATATGATTTTCGTAGCTGATGTAAAGGTTCGCAGAAAATACAAAGCATATTATGACAGAAAAGTTTCAATTATGAAAGGAGAAATCTATTATGGAGAACAATGAAATTATGGATAACAGCGAAGAGGTTATCGAAACAGCAACTGAGGAGATTGTAAAGACAGGTTCGAGCGGATGTTTGAAGACTGTATCCACTATTGGTATTGCTATGATTGGCGGAGCTTTGGCTTACAAGTTCATAGTGGTGCCTGCGGTTGACAAGTTTAGGGCATGGAATGAGAGTCGTAAGATAAAAGCGCAGGAGCATGTGACGGTAATCGATGCTACATTCGAAGAGACAGAAGATGAATCTGAAGAGTAAGTGAACATATTCTGTGGCAAAGGGAGGGTACCGGTAACAAGGCACCTTCTCTTTTTCCCTTTGGATTAAATAGTACGTTTCTATGGATGAAACGAGAAAGGTAAAGTGATGGAAGAATACAGGTCTAATTCATACAAGACGAAAGAGTTACAAAGTCAACAAAATTCGGAAAAGAAAGTAGAAAAAATAATTGCTGGTTCTGCTAAAACCAAGAAAAAGAACGGGTTAAGAAAATTTACTAATGCAATTATCCCGGAGGATGTTGAAGATGTAAAGAGTTATATTTTCCAGGATATAGTTATTCCTGCTGTTAAGGATATTATTCTTGATGCCGTCAGAGCATTTCTTGGCGTTAATGGCAGTTCTTCGAGAAATAGGAATGGAGGTTCAAAAATCTCATATCGAAAATATTATGATGATAGAGAGCGCAGGGATGGAAGCAGTGTAGTAAGAAGCAGAATAGGCTACGAGTTCGATGACATAGTTGTGGAAACCCGTGGAGAGGCAGAAGAAGTCTTGATAAAGATGGATGAGCTTATAGCTACTTATAAAGTTGTCAGAGTTGCGGATTTCTATGATTTGGTAGGCATATCGAGCAGTTATACGGACAACGATTATGGTTGGACGGATATAAAGAGTGCCACTGTTGTTCATGTACGGGAGGGATATATGATTAAACTCCCTAAAGCGTTACCATTAGATTAAAATTGGAGGTTAATAGAATATGAAAAAAGAAGATGTTATAAAAAAGGTTTCGTCCACATTCAACAAGGTCAGAATCAGATTAAAGAAATATAGTCCGGAGATTTTGGTTGTCGCTGGTGTTGTTGGCACGGTTACAAGTGCGGTCATCGCATGTCATGCAACTACGAAGTTAGATGCCATATTGAGTGAGTCAAAGGAGAATATAGATGCAATACATAAGTGCTCAAACGATGCCACATTATCATCTGAATACACAAGTGATGATGCAAAGAAAGATAAGGCACTTGTGTATATACAGACAGGAGTCAAGGTATTCAAATTATATTCTCCGGCATTAATGCTTGTGGCATTATCAATAACCAGCATTTTAGCGTCCAACAACTTGCTTCACAAGCGAAATGTTGCTTTGGCAGCGGCTTACACTACTCTTGATAAGTCATTCAAAGAATATCGTTCGCGTGTTGTGGAGCGATTTGGCGAAGAGGTTGACAATGAGCTCAGAAATAATATAAAGGCTAAGAAGTTTGAAGAGGTTGTGGTGGACGAAACGACTGGTAAGGAAAAGAAAGTAAAATCCGTTGTTAACATTGCCTCGCCAACGGATGAGTATGCCAGATTCTTTGATAGCTCCTGTTTAAATTATGAGGATAATATGGATTATAATTTATTATTCCTTCGCTCTCAGCAGCAGATTGCAAATGACCGGCTTAAAGCTGATGGTTTTCTGTTCCTAAGTGATATTTATGAGGCATTAGGAATTAAAAGAACTAAGATGAGTCAGACTGTTGGCTGGGTATATAAGCCAGAAGGCAATCCTAATGGCGATAATTTTATAGACTTTGGTGTTCTTGAAACTAACCGGGAGACTGAGAATGGGTACGAGAAAGCATTGCTGATGAATTTCAATGTCGACGGACCAATTCTCAATCTCATCTAATGACGAGGATATGTGCATGAAAAACTATATTCGTGTAGTAGTATTCATATTCACATACTTGATTAGCTCTATGTCAAACAAATTAGATGGCGATGAAATAATTATACTGACTTATGATCATATAGTTGATATAGCTGTAAAAGATGAACATATAACATCATTTTCAGAAATGATATTTGATGATGAAGAATTAGTCGTGTACGATGGAGTAGACAAAAAATTATTAGTAATATCAGATGACAATAATATTGGTTGCGATGAATCGGATGTTAGTTTGTCAACCGAAGAAATCGAACTCATAGCACTTGTTACTATGGCAGAAGCTGAAGGTGAACCGGAAGAAGGAAAACGGTTGGTAATAGACACCATACTTAACCGTGTAGATTTTGGTGAGTTCCCGTCAACAGTTACAGAGGTTATATATCAACCAGAACAGTTCTCTTCTATGTGGAATGGACGAATTGATGATTGTTATGTGATGGAGGAGATTTGCCAACTTGTTGAAGAAGAACTTAAATGTCGATTGAATAACGAAGTTATGTTTTTTACAGCAGGCGGATATGGTAAGTTCGGGGTGCCAATGTTTCAAGTAGGCAATCATTATTTTTCAAGTTATTGATAGGAAGGAGATAAGAATTATGGTAAATTTTATGGGTTTTACATTTTCAGCATTTGCTGGTATTTGTTTTGTAAGCGGGCTTGCAATTCTCATTAGCGGGAAGGAGTATTAATGAACGGAATAGGCAATTTTATATCGATGTTGGATTTTGTGCTGGATTCAAAGCGCAAAAGACATATTACAGGGGGCATTCTTTTGAGTGCCTCTTTATTATTTGGCGGATTAGCGCTCACAGTAATGACCATCAATAATGAGGAGGATGATACAAATGAGCAGTAAAATCCAACTTGGAGTGGTGTTTGTATTGGGGGCTATCGTTGGCGGGGCTGCTACGAGATATTACATCAAAAATAAATACGAGCAGTTAGCACAGGAAGAAATTGATTCCGTGAAGCAGATGTTCTTAAAGAAAGCAGAATGTGAAAAAAAAGATATTTTTTCGGAAGAAGCGACACAGACAACGGACGAGATTGATGATGCATTAAATATTCTTAGTACGAACGGCTATGTTCAGGAAGATGATACAGAAGAATCTGGCGGAATATATGTTATATCTCCTGAGGAGTTTGGCAATAGGAGTGACTATGATTCAATAAGTTTTACATATTATGCTGATGGCGTATTAGCAGATGAGTATGACGAAATTGTGACTGATGTGGAAAATACCATCGGAATCGATTCATTAAATCATTTTGGTGAGTATGAAGAGGACTCGGTATTCGTTCGTAATGATATTAAAAAGTGCGATTATGAGATTCTTCTCGATGAATCGATCTATACGGGCGTTATTAAGAATTCATGACATTGGGTGGAGGAGTAATGACAAAAAATGATATAAGGAATGCATATTTTGAGTGGATATATAATCTCGTTAATCGTTCTAACGGCAAGCGTTCGTTATCATATAGAAAACTTTTGTTTCTATTACATGGTGAGGAATTTACATATACCATGGCGATGGATGGGAATCGATATGATGATGGTATTAATTTGAGATACCGGTTTGCTGATGAATCAGGATACGCAGATGTTGTGGTTGCTAAATATTTAGATGACTGTCCATGCAGTATTCTTGAAATGATGGTAGCATTAGCTATTCGGCTTGAGGAGAATATAATGGCTGATCCGGTTATTGGCGATAGAACCAGTGAATGGTTTTGGGTCATGATTTCTAATCTTGGGTTGATTGACATGGACGATGGCAATTTCAATCGTTATCATGCCGCGAGCATTATAAAAAGATTTTTAAATCGAGATTATGCTCCGAATGGCGAAGGAGGACTTTTTGTTCTGGCAGATTGTAAATACGATTTACGAGATGTTGAGATATGGTACCAGGCGAATTGGTACCTTGATAACCTTTTTTAGGAGGTGAGACTTGGATGAACGATGTTTTAAATTATATCTTTAAAAACATAGATGTTACAGAGAAAACTTTAAGTGCTCTAAATGTCGCAATGAAAAAACAGACACGTTTCAATAAGGTACTTTTGATGTACGCGGTATTATCATCGGCGACTTTTGTAAAGCAGGCTGTAATTTCAAGGACACAGTATCAGAAGATTGAAAAATTGGAAAATGATATCAAGGAATTGAAGCATCCGGAAGGAGAGTAAAAATGTGATGTTAGACTTTATGGTGATTTCAACACGTTCAACTAAACGTGGAGCAATAGAAATCTATCCTAAATTCATTATAAAAAAGAGTTCTGACCTTATGATTAGAGGTGGGGATTTCTATGCTATATGGATTGAAGATCGGGGATTATGGTCTACTGAGGAACAGGATGCGTTGCAACTTATCGATATGGAACTTGACCAATATGCAAGAAATAATCAGGCATACTTAGGAGAAAATGCAAGAGTGTTGCATATGTGGGATGCCGAAACAGGCATGATAGATTCCTGGCATAAGTATTGTCAGAAACAAATGCGGGACAGTTTTCATACGTTGGACGATAGATTGATATTTTCTAATACCGTAACAACAAAAAAAGATTATGCGAGCAAGCGATTAAGCTATCCCCTTGAACGGGGTGATTTATCAGCTTATAACCGATTGATGTCGACGTTATATTCGGAGGAGGAACGAGCAAAAATCGAGTGGGCGATTGGATCCATAGTTTCGGGCGAATCAAAGAAGTTGCAAAAATTTATGGTGTTGTATGGTTCAGCGGGAACCGGTAAATCAACAGTACTCAACATTATTCAGCAGCTATTTGATGGATATTACTCCGTATTCGATGCCAAGGCACTTGGTTCCTCAAGCAATTCATTTGCGTTAGAGGCATTTAAAGCTAATCCGTTGGTTGCTATTCAGCATGATGGCGATTTATCAAAAATTGAAGATAATACTCGGCTTAACAGTTTAGTTTCTCATGAGTTGATGACTGTTAATGAAAAATTCAAATCTACATATTCCAATCGGTTTAAGTGTTTCCTGTTTATGGGAACAAATAAACCGGTTAGAATAACGGATGCGAAATCTGGTCTTATCAGAAGATTAATTGATGTATCACCGTCTGGAAACAAATTGGAGTCTGAGGAGTATAAGAATATTGTATCACAGGTTGGATTTGAACTGGGCGCTATAGCGTACCATTGTAAGGAATTATATTTGGACAATCCCGGCAGGTACGATGATTATATCCCGACATCAATGCTTGGGGCTTCGAACGATTTTTACAACTTTGTAATTGATTCTTATTATGTCTTTAAAAAGGAAGACGGTACGTCATTAAAAGCTGCATGGGAAATGTATAAGACTTACTGCGATGATGCAAAGATTTCATTTCCATTTTCTCAGAGAGTATTTAAGGAAGAACTGAAAAATTATTTTCGTGAATTTCAGGAGAGATTCAATATGGAGGACGGGACAAGGGTTAGAAGTTATTATATTGGGTTTAGAACGGAAAGATTTGAGCATTCGGAGATGAATGAAATAAAAAAAAAAACGCTGTCCGGGTGGCTTCAATTTGATAACGGTGCATCTATATTTGATGCGGAATTAGCTGATTGCCAGGCTCAGTATGCTTCTGAGAATGAAACTCCGGTTAAAAAATGGGATGATGTGACGACACGACTTTCTGATATTGACACATCAAAATTGCACTATGTAAAGGTGCCTGAGAATCATATTGTAATTGATTTTGATATTCCTGATGAGAATGGTGAAAAATCATTTGAAAAGAATCTGGCAGAAGCCGGTAAATGGTCTCCGACATATGCTGAATTAAGCAAATCGGGACGAGGTATCCATTTACACTACTTATATTCCGGTGACCCAAACCAATTAAGCCGCATATATGATGACCATATTGAAGTGAAGGTCTTCAATGGAAAAAGTTCTCTTAGACGTAAGCTGTCAAAATGTAATAGTTTGCCAATAGCGACCATAAGCTCTGGTTTACCTTTGAAAGGAGAAAACAAAGTGGTAAACTTTGATGCTGTAAAAAGTGAAAAGGGGCTGAGAACCCTTATTATAAGAAATCTGAATAAGGAGGTACATCCAGGTACCAAGCCAAGTATAGATTTTATATATAAAATACTTGATGATGCCTATAAAAGCGGTATGAAATATGACGTTACGGATATGCGGAATGCAATACTTGCTTTTGCGGCTAATAGCACACATCAATCTGATTATTGTATAAAGCTGGTAAATAAGATGGCTTTTAAGTCAGATGAGTCGTCCACAGCGGTTAAAAATGATGATGCTAAAAAAGTATTTTACGATATCGAGGTGTTTCCTAATTTATTTCTTGTTAACTGGAAGATTGAAGGGATAGGTAAACCTGTAATTCGAATGATAAATCCTTCACCATCAGACATAGAAGATTTATTACGTTTTCGGCTAATCGGCTTTAACTGCCGAAGATATGATAACCATATTCTGTATGCAAGATTGATGGGGTATACGAATGAACAACTGTACAATCTATCGCAGAAGATTATCAATGGAAGTCCTAATTGTTTCTTTGGAGAAGCTTATAATATATCGTACACTGACGTATATGATTTTGCCTCCGCAGGAAATAAAAAGAGCTTGAAGAAACTTGAAATCGAGATGGGTAATCTTAGTGAGGAAGAACTTAAGAAAAGGGGTTTTTCCGATAAGAAAATAGAACTCATAAAAGCAGGTACTCATCATCAAGAGTTGGGATTATCATGGGATAAGCCGGTGCCGGAAGAACTTTGGATAAAGGTTGCTGAATATTGTGATAATGATGTTATAGCCACAGAGGCGGCATTTAATTATCTTGAAGCCGATTGGACTGCGAGACAGATTCTGGCAGACTTAGCAGGCATGTCGGTTAATGATACAACCAATTCATTAACAACAAAAATTATATTTGGCGACAATCGTAAGCCGCAGAATGAGTTTCATTACAGAAATCTTGCTGAACCGGTTACAAGCCTTGACCGGGAAAGCCTTGAATTCCTGAATATCGCTTGTCCTAAAATGATGGAGATGCCTCATTTTGGATGGAAAAATTATGGTAAGGATGATGCACCTTTTGAAGATTATAGTATTCTTCCGTATTTTCCGGGGTATACATTCGACCATGGAAAATCAGTATACAGAGGAGTTGAAGTTGGCGAAGGCGGCTACGCTGAAGGCGTTCCGGGAATGTATGGTAATACAGCTTTGCTGGATATTTCATCAATGCATCCACATAGTGCTATAGCTGAGGTTTTATTCGGTCCTAGATTTACAAAGGCATTTAGAGAAATTGTTGAGGGACGTGTCAGCATAAAACATGAGGCATGGGATATTGTAAATGAAATGCTTGATGGAAAGCTCACACCATTTATTCAGAAAGTAATAGACGGCAAGATAACATCGCAGGCTTTGGCAAACGCTTTAAAGACCGCTATAAATTCGGTATATGGTCTTACATCTGCTTCGTTCGATAATCCGTTTAGGGATCCACGCAATATAGACAATATTGTCGCAAAACGCGGAGCATTGTTTATGATTGATTTGAAGAATGAGGTATTAAAGCGTGGTTTCAAAGTGGCACATATAAAAACAGATTCTATTAAAATACCAGATGCAACACCTGGGATTATCCAATTTGTAATGGAATTTGGTGAGCGATATGGATATACATTTGAGCATGAGGCAACTTATGATCGAATGTGCCTAGTCAATGATGCAGTTTACATAGCAAAATATAAAGATGCCGATGAATGCCAGAAAATGTATGGATATATTCCGGGAGATAATAAGAAAAAGGGCGGTAAATGGACTGCCACTGGAACGCAGTTTCAGATTCCTTATGTATTTAAAAAGCTGTTCAGCAGAGAAGAAATCTTGTTCGAGGACATGTGCGAGACAAAATCTGTGAGCAGCTATTTATATTTAGACTTAAATGAAGGTCTTCCCGATGTAACTAAATACGAGAAGGAATTTGACAAGGCTGAAAGTGATTATAAAAAAGGATTGATATCGGATACGATATTCGAAAAAACTTGTGCGTCGCTTAAACCGTTGATTGACGAAGGACATGCATATCATTTTATTGGAAAAGTGGGACAATTCTGTCCTATGAAGAATGGATATGGTGCAGGGCTTCTAATGAGAGAAAAAGACGGTAAATATTATGCAGCGACGGGTTCAAAAGGCTATCGGTGGCTTGAATCGGAAATGGTTAAACAGCTCAATAAGTTGGATGGTATTGACAGGAGCTATTACGATAAGCAGGTTGATGATGCTGTTGAGACTATTTCGCAATATGGTGATTTCGAGTGGTTTGTATCCGATGATCCTTATGTTAAAGAATTAGGCGCAAATGATGCTGATGTAGATTATTAAAAAGGAGAGTTAAAAATGAGTAGAAACAACATTGATGAGTTAATCATTGAGAATGCACGTATCATGTTCAGAAATTTTAGAGGAGAGGGAACTAAATACAATAGAGCAGGAAATCGTAATTTCTGCGTAATTATTGACGATGCTGAGCAGGCACAGAAGCTGGCAGAGGATGGCTGGAACGTGAGAATCTTACCGCCAAGAGATGAAAATGAGGCACCGTTACATTATATTCAGGTAGCTGTGAGATTCGACAATATACCGCCTAAGGTGTATATGGTAACGACAAGAAAGAAGAGACGTACGAGACTTGATGAAGAGTCAATATCTTCTCTTGATTATGCAGAGATTTCTAACGTCGACATCATCATCAATCCTTCTCCATGGGAAGTAAATGGAAAGACGGGAATAAAGGCATACTTAAAAACTATGTATGTAACCATTTTAGAGGATGTGTTCGCGGAGAAATATGCTGATGACGATGAAGGTGTTCCATTTGTAGAGTAGTATAGTCTTTGTAAGAGGTGTCCCATCAGTTTGAGGCGCCTCTTTTATATTTTCAAGTAAAGGAGAAGCATATGTTTTGGAATGGTAGGAAAAACAAGTCTAAACCACAGATAAAGACAACACCTTATCCGGAATTTACACCAAAAGAAATTCCTAAATGGCAGGCAGCATATGATGAATGCACCAAAAAGAGCGATAATCACCAACAAAATGAAAAGAATCACAATGTAAAAAATGAATGGGAGAATAAGTTTCTCAAATCATTTCAGAAACTTTCGTATAAGTATAGAGTATGGGATGTATGGAAGGATTATGTGACTCTTAATGCTTGTGCCATATCAAATGCATTTGATAAAGGAAATTATGAGCATCGTGAAAAAAGATATTTAGAAATTATTGGGCGCTATGCTAAAGATGAGCAACAGATATTTCCGGAATTGGCAGCTTATACAGTAATGGCACTTGAAGAAAACTCAGAGCAGGATTTCTTAGGAAAGATGTATATGGACTTAGAACTTGGTAATCGTTCATCTGGTCAATTCTTCACTCCTTACAATGTGTGCGAGCTTATGGCTGAGATGACTGTACAGGATGCAGTTGAAAAGATATCCGGGCAAGGATATGTGTCAATCAATGACCCATGTTGTGGAGCGGGAGCCACTTTAATAGCCGGTGCTAATGCTATAAGGAAAGAATTGAAAAAAGACAATCAACAATTAAACTATCAGAATCATGTTCTTGTGATAGCACAGGATATTGATGAAGTCGTGGCACTGATGTGTTATATACAGATTTCACTTTTAGGATTGGCGGGCTTTGTCAAGGTTGGAAATTCCATAACTAATCCAATATCGACAGATGATTCATTTGAAAATTATTGGTACACTCCAATGTATTTTTCAGATGTATGGAGAACCAGACGGGCAATAAACCAGATTAACCAGCTTTTTGGAAATGATGACGATAAATGAAGAACAACGATAGTTTTATATCAGGAGTAGAATAATGGCAGGAATAGAATTGCGCGATTATCAGAAGGATGCTGTTAAGAGAATGAAGAACGGCTGCATATTGTGTGGCGGTGTTGGAAGCGGAAAATCAAGAACATCAATCGCATACTATTATATCAAAAACGGTGGCGAACTTGATACTGATAAGTACGTTACAATGGATGATGTGAATATTAAAGATTTATACATAATCACAACTGCCAGAAAAAGGGACACTTTCGAATGGGAAAATGAGTTATCACCATTTCTGCTCTCTACTCACCAGGAAAATAATCTATATTCTAATAAGGTAATAATAGATTCCTGGAATAATATAAAAAAGTATGCAGAAGTAAAAAATGCGTTCTTTATATTTGATGAGCAAAGGGTTATCGGTTCTGGAACTTGGGTAAAAACTTTTCTAAGACTATCAAAGGCAAACGAATGGATATTACTGTCTGCAACGCCGGGAGATACTTGGCAGGATTATATTCCGGTGTTTGTTGCTAATGGGTTTTATAAAAACCGAAGCGAATTTATTCGTGAGCATATTGTTTACAGTCAATTCAGTAAATTCCCCAAGGTTGATAGATATTTGAATATCGGGCGTTTAATCAGGCTGCGTAATAGCATACTTGTCAATATGGATTTCAAAAGACCGACGGTAGCACATCACGAAGATATTTATGTTAAATATGACACAGAAATGTATAAAAATGCCGGGAAAAACAGATGGGATCCGTTTAAACAAGAACCAATCGTAAATGCTGCTGGTTTATGTTATGTATGGAGAAAAATAGTAAATACCGACCAATCAAGACAAATTGCTTTGTTGGAGATATTCGAAAAACACCCCAAAGCTATCATATTCTACAACTTTGATTATGAATTGGAATTGTTGTTGGAATTATTTATTCCTATGGATGATACTGAATATTTCGAGATTGCCGAGTGGAATGGTCATAAACATCAGCCAATACCGACATGTGAATCATGGGTATATTTAGTTCAGTATAATGCCGGGGCAGAGGGATGGAATTGTATTACAACTGATACAATTATATTTTTCTCACAGAATTATTCTTATAAAATCATGGCACAATCAGCCGGGCGTATTGACAGGATGAATACTCCGTACACGGACTTGTATTATTATCATCTAAAATCACGTTCAGGTATCGATTTGGCTATCGGCAGAGCAATATCCGATAAAAAGAAATTCAATGAAGCGAGGTATGTAAAATGGTAAACAATTCAATAAAGGTAGTAGGACAAATCCGATTAGGTAGTAGCGTTCTTGATGTATATGATGATTTAGATGAGCCATTATTCAAGGCAGCAGACATAGCAAATATTATTGAGTATAGTTACGGGAATACCTGGAGAATGCTTGATATGTGTGAGGCAGATGAAAAGCTGAACCTACCAATGGTAGTTGCAGGTCAGAGAAGATCGGTAAGCTTTGTGAATGAACATGGATTGTATAGTATCCTTTCACAGAGCAGAAAAGAAATTGCCAGGGCTTGGAGAAGGGTTGTTCATGATGAACTTATTAATCTCAGACGAACAAAAGGCTTTGATATTTCTGAGCAGTTTGATAACTGGAATAATGCTATGGATAATATATATTTCGACGAGGCAACCGGACAGCTTATGCAATCAGTCACTACTCTAGGAGGAGATGTAGAGCAGATACCATATAAAGGATAGGAGCTTTATGGAAAATTTATATTTTGAAGTCGATTTTGAGAAGTACTGCAAGACGTGTGAATATAGAGAATTAGATGAGAAGAATGATCCTTGTTGTGATTGTTTAGACCACGGTTGTAATTCTCAATCTGAAACACCAGTGAATTGGAAGGAGGTTGTTAAATGACAGATACAGTTATAATAAGCATCGATTGGAATGATGAGACAAATACTGGCGTTCTTGTAGTTGGAAGAAAACGCGTTAATAAATCTGTTGATATAATAAATGCTTTCAGTGGAGACGAAGCTAAAAAATTATATCAGAGACTTATTACGAAGAAAGATGAATGCATGAAGTAATTAAACTATGTCTAAAAGATGTGGACAAGGTTGTAGAAAGGGACATTCGTATGAAAATATTTTGTTTTAAAAGTTTAGATGGTATGGGAGCTAAAGAATTTGAATATTTGTTTCGTATTATGTTGGATATTGAACGCGATGAGACTAGTTTCTTTGCAGATCACGATTACATGTGGGAGATAGGCGGTGATGTATTTATCAGATTGAAAGAGGTGTTCGATCCTCTATGCTATTTCAATATATGTCGAGAAAATAAAATATTAGATATAGATGTTAAAATCTTAGCTCCTGGTGATCGTCGAAATTATATGATTATAAAAAAGAAAGAAGACCATCAATTACCAGAGTTTATCATCGATGTTTCAAATTTTCTGCCAAAGTATGACGAGTATAGATTTATCGATACGGATATTATTAAAAGAACAGAAAGGGAGATTAAAAATATGGCAAAGAATAGCGATTTATATGCGTATATGATGTCAGATGTAGAAGCGACAAGGATGGCTCATAGCATGATGTATAAACCCAAGACACCTAAGCAGAACGCTATGGATAAGATTAAAAATGTTATATTCAACAATCCGGCTACCATAGTATTCTGGAGTGACGGAACGAAAACAGTTGTTAAGGCAGCTGGTGAACCATTTGACCCGGAAAAGGGACTTGCTATGGCTATCGCCAAGTATTTCTTTGATAATCAGGGTTATTATAATGACATATTTAAGAAGTGGCTACCAAAAGAAGAGAAAACAGGGGCAACAGGGAATAAGAGATGATTAAATTATTTATTTTTACATATCTGATTATTGGGTTGGAATTCACGCTTATATGGATTTCTTCGACTAAAGGAAGAGAATTGCTAAATACTTCTAATCTGTTGACAGCATTTATTCTTGTTTTGATTTCTATCGTATCATCACCTGTTTTTCTAATTGGTTCTTTTCTAAAAGGAGGTAAAAAGTAATATGAAAAACTGTAAAGGGTGTCCATATCATTATGCAGAACCAGACTGGTGCATGTTCGGAGAGTTAGGTGTTCCGAATAATTTACCTAAGAAATGCGACAAGAAGTGAATTAAGTTATCTATTGCAATCGAACGTACCATTTCAAGATTGCTTTTGAGATTTGCAGGGATTTCACCAAGAACAAGAAATATGGTCATAAAGATTATTGGTTATAGCCGATATCAGGAACTATTAGGTATTGAAAGGCGGAGCGATGGGTAATGATATTTCAACAATGTATACGAAAGATAAAAATTTAAAAGCCGGGCGAAAAGAATATGGAATGTGGAAACGAGAGAAAGATGTTTCGATATCTCCGGCAGCCTATGGTGATTATATTCTGCAGCGTAAAAGGAGAAAAAAGAAAAATGAACAACACCACTAAAATTAATATTCTAGCATATGCTTCTGAGCCAGATAAGAACTACGATTACGACGGAGATTTTGTTGAGTATAACGGTAAAGTTTACTGGGTCTGTTTGAGAGATGAGCTTGTTGAATTTGTAAGGAATGCGAAGAAAAAGGAGGTGTAAGTGAGTATGGATGGTATTAATAATCTGGTTTATAAAGCGGAAACTCAGGCGCAGGAAACTCAGGACGAATTTATATTTCGAACATTGAGCGATTTTGGAGCGAGGGAGTATCAGATTGTTGTTGGGAAAGAGGAGTTAGCAAAGGCTATTCAATTAATCCGAATGTATAGGGAATACGGTCGTGACATTGATCAATGCTGGAGTACTGCAACTCAACAGTCAGCATTCTTAAGCGACGCGTACAGACGTGGCTACCAGAAAGGCAGAGATGATGAGCATAATCGTGTCGTGAATATTTTAAATACAAAAAGAGGAGAAGAATGAGAATGAGAAGGATAATAAAAATATGGGTGGAACTCGAATATGTTAAGGAGGAAACGAGCGATGATCCGAGTAATTAAACATGGTCGTTATAGAACATGCTCCTGCTATAACTGTGGGTGTATTTTTACATTCGAAAAAGAAGATGTAAAAGTGGAAGATGGGTTTGAATATAAAAGATTTGTAGAATGCCCTGATTGCGGAGAAAGGAATACGGTGAGTTTATGATTAAATTAGAAAATGTAGTTCTGGCGAGCCCGGAGCAGATGGAGTTTATTATTCAGGGTATGAGAAACCCTATGAACTCTTGGGATAAGAGTGATAGTAAAGTATGTAATTATATATCTAAGGGGTATTGTGATGCTTGCGAAAAACAGGATAATTGCGCGACATATAGAGAAGAAACTGATTTTTATTTAGGCGGTATGGATGAAGAACTAATGCTGAAGTTATCAAACGCAGGTACTGAGCATCGGAAGTATATGAGGATGATGCCAGTGTATGTGAGAATTACTGCGCCTTTGTATTGGTGGAAAGAATTTGATACTTACAAAGTAGGTACTATTGCGAACTCTTGCAGTACCATGCATAAAATTCAGGAGAAAGAGTTTACGTTGGATGATTTCTCGTGTGAGCATTTGTTTCCGAGATTCAGAAATCAGCTTCATGACGCCATCGACGAGCTTAATTATCTAAGAGATAAATATAATCACTTCGAAGAAGAGAAAGAGATGAACATGAGAGGCGGATATATATTTGACTCTAAAAAAGATATTTGGTGGCAGATGATTCAGCTTCTTCCGAGCAGCTATAACCAGACTCGTAATGTCATGCTTAATTATGAGGTTCTGGCTAATATTTATAAGTCTCGTAAGAATCATAAGCTGGATGAATGGCGTGATTTTTGTAAGTGGATTGAGAGTTTGCCTTACAGCGAGTTGATTGTTGGAGAGAAATTCGACCCGCATAACACGGTAGTCGGAAAGAGATTAGATGCTGGATTTACGGATTAAGGAGATGGTTCATATTTTATGAAAAAAATAGTATTAAGTAATAGCTACCGATTGTTATATTCAAATGTTTGCGATTGGAATATATATCGAGCAGATGGCAGTGTAGTATGCAGAAACAACTTACCCGGATATGTTGTAGCTCTTGTTGAGTACATTATTAAGAAGGAGTGATATTTATGATTATTACTATAATTGGTTGTATTTTATTGATTTTGGGTATTGTGGGTACCGTTATTGCTATTAAGTATGATTTTTCTTACGATAAGAAAGCAGTGATAGGAGGATTTTCCGTAGCAATTGCAATATGTGGTGGAGTAATGATATTTATATGTCTTGGAGCTATCGTAGTCGTTCATTGTACCGCCGATAATGCTATTTATAACGCTGGTTTAGAGCGCGAATGCTTAATGAAGCAGATAGAGTGCATTAACAGTGAGTATGAGGATGTATCTAAAACAGATGTTATTCGTAATGTTTATGAATGGAATAAAAAAGTGCATAAAGCACAGCATTATTCTAACAGCATATGGACTAATTGGTTTTGGGATGCGGATTATGTGAACTCTTTACAATACATAGAGGCGAAAGATTTATGATTATTCGTGTTTTAAATGATGATGAGCTCAAAAGCATTCAGACTGGTGATGTTGTTTTTGTAATGATATCGGGGTTATGCATTGGTTTGACGGGTAGAAATATTCTTGATGAGGCTGAAAATGGGACGAGCAGAACTGAGAAGAGCGAAGAAAATTGAGGAAAAGAGAAAAACTGCTACATACAATCTGACGAAGGCTCAGTTGGACGATATGGTTGAAGAAGCTGTGGCAGAGAGAATCAAAGCTATTAAAAAAGAAGCTGCTGAAGAGGCAGTCAATACGGCTTTGGTACTGACGTTAGCACTTCCTTTAGAGGTTTTGATGGATAATTATTGGAAGAAGACATATACCAAACGCATACCTAAATTCACTGAACAGGTTCTTGAATATTATCAGAAATGGGAGAGCGGAGAGATTACGATAGAGGAATTACAGCGTGATTTATGGGAATATGGAGGTGTTAGATTGGAGAAAACGGAGGGAAAACAGACGTGAAAGATGATTTGAAGAAAAACGGAGATGGATATTCTGACCCTACAGCTTATAAAGCTATTAAAAATATGGAAGAAGAGGACCGATTTCATAAGTTGTTGGATACCATTTTCAATATTTGCGAGCTCTCTGGATTCCATGTTGAGGAGAGAATAGTCATAAAAGACAATAAAACCGGGAGAATATGGAGGTGATTGCAGTGACGATGGATAAACTACAGGAAGCGTGCGTAGCATTGGCTGAGGCTTGGAATAAGGCTATGGTACTCCTTGAAAAAATAGCAAAGGCATTGAATGAAGCCTGCAGACGAATTGTGCAGGAAGAGGAAATTCATGAAAAACTTACTCAGTCGAAGTATAAATCTGTTAGACATTTGTCGAATCCTAAGTGTTATAAGATTTCTACTTACAATTATAAGCCGGTTATGAGGAGAAATTTGCCATATCAGAGACGGAATTTCTGATGAATTTGGGCTAATCTATGTTAAAAATATAGGTCAAAAAGGTCGTTTTTCTGCCCACTTTTGGTTTTTCAGATTTGACCAAAGCCCACTTATTTTTGACCAGACCGAGAAAAGAGATGTTGTATTGAGCTATTCCGTATAAAATTTGGTTGTTTTTGTGGTCATTTGCCCGGTTTCTGCCCACTTTTGAAAACAGGATTTGACCATGAAAAATGCCCTATTTACGGGGCTTTGCGGGCTTTCTGCCCACTTTCCCACTTTATTTTCTATTTAATTGTGATAAAAAAATAATAAAAATATATAATAATAGAGAAAAAAAGTGGGTTTTTGACCAAAGCTGAAAAATGGTTAAAATAGCTTTATTTTTTCATATGGCTATGTTATACTTTAAGAGCCACACAATCATATATTTGCGGATACATTCAAGGGAATGACTTTGGTAAAAAGTGTATTCTCTTTTACTCGTGTACCCTTGAATGGCAATGAGATTGTGTGGCAACAATGAGAGATACGCTTTTTGGTGCGTCTCTCAAATGGGGCGCACTTTTTATTTTGCCCTAAATTTTCATATTGGAATGGGGGATAAGCATGAGCGAAGAACATGATATTGTTTCAATGTTGTCTTTGGAGCATGACTTCGACATAGAGCCTGTACAAAAAGATATAGATTTTGAAAAAGGATATACAAAGGTAAGGCTTACAAAAAATCAAAAAATGCAGATAAGTGCAGCGACACAACAATTGCCGGGTCTGGCAGCAGGAATGTCAATGACCAACGCATATATCGCCAGATTTCCAGATGGCATAAACCATACTCTTGTATCTTTAAAAAGTCAAGGCGGCTCTATGAGCATGTATATGGATAGCAATGGAAAATTTGCCGGAACAGCCTCATTGTACCCATTAAAGATACAAGCTATGTTTACACAAGTATTTTCAGTAATGGCTATAGCTTCGAGTCAGTATTATATTACAGAGATTAATTCAAGGCTTCAGATGATAAACCAGAACCTGGATAAAATATTGGAGTTTTTGTACGGCGATAAAAAAGCAGAGCTGCTTTCAGAAGTAAGCTTCATAAAATACGCGTATGAAAATTATGCTTCTATTATGACACATACCGAGCAACGTACAGCGACAATAGGCAGTATCCAAAATGCTAAGATAGTCGCAATGAAAGATATCGAGTTTTATATGCATGACCTAGAGACAACTGTAAATGATAAAGCGAATGTAGAAGAACTGGTTACAAACTCTTTTCGCATCAAAGAAAGCTTGGAATTATCAATTCAATTATATGGGATGAGTTCAGTGCTTGAAGCCTATTATTCCGAAAATCAGGATAAAGAGTATATTGCATTTATAGAACGAGAAGTGACGACATATATTGATAAATGCGAAAAAAGAATGCTTAGCAGCTTCAGTACACTGCGAAAATACATAAACGATTACAAAGGACGCTTACTTGAGAAAATTGATAAGACGCAATATGAAAAATCAGTAGGCGAAGTTATTGATTCTTTAAATAATGGTGAGGAGTCCGATATTAGGAAATCACTTCGAAAAACATTACATGACGTAACAACAATGAAGGAATTTTATATCAGCAAAGAAGGGGATGTATACTTGAAAGCGGTATAAAGTTTCTGCTTTATAACAGAGATGCTTAATTGTGTCTCTGTTTTTTTTTATGCTCTTTTTTGCACGCGAAAAATACATTCCCTTTTATGAAGAGAGAGGATAAAAATGCACATTCTCTTTTAACTTTCGTGAGGAGGCGTTACTTATGTTGGAAAACAAGTTTCAGGCTGGATTGATTAAAGAACTGAAAAAAAGATTTCCGGGTTGCATAGTGATGAAAAATGACCCTACATATATCCAGGGAATTCCGGATTTACTTGTTCTGCATAAAAATAAGTGGGCGTCTTTAGAATGTAAAAAAAGCGCAGATGCAAAGAAGCAACCTAATCAGGAATACTATGTCGAAATGATGAACCGTATGTCATTTTCAAGATTTATATGTCCTGAGAATAAAGAGGAGGTATTAGATGAACTTCAACAAACATTCAAACCTTGAGGGACTACATGCACCTTTTAGTGCCAGTAGACCATATTGGTTGGGAAAAACATTTGAAGAGAACAAGACCACATTCGTTACAGAATGGATACCAACAGTTGGAACAGTGTCTCATGCATTTGCACAGGCGATGATAAATAAGAGAATTAAGCTTAGTAAAAGCGACATGAAGATGTATAAGTTTTATTTATTGGAGAATAAAACCCAATGCATTCCGTATTTCATTGTCGATAATCTGGATTTACAAAGTCTTTTTTCGAATTTGCTGCCGTATATCAATGATGCTATCGGATATAGAATGACTCCGGAACAGATTCTGTATTATTCAGATAGATGGTTTGGAACGGCTGATTCGATTGCATTCGATAAAAATATGCTCAGAATACATGATTTAAAGACTGGACGCAGACCGGCAAAGATGGAACAGCTTATGGTTTACGCCGCGTTGTTTTGTCTGGAATACAATATCAAGCCCGGAACAATAGATATGGAACTCAGAATATATCAGAATGAAGATGTACTATATCATAATCCCACAGCAGAAGACATTTTACCGATTATGGATCAGATAAGGATGCAGGATAAATTATTCGAAAAAATGATACAAGAGGAGGGGTAAGCCGTGAATGCTATCGTTGAAAACATTTTAATGCATTACGGAGTTGCGAGACGTTCCGGCAGATATCCTTGGGGGTCTGGTGAAAATCCTTATCAGCACAGCGGGGACTTTCTTAGCTGTGTGCAGGAATTAAAGAATTCCGGATTAAGTGAGACCGATATAGCAAAGTCGATGGGGCTCACAACAACCCAGCTAAGAACTCAAATGAGCCTGGCAAAGGATGAGCGGCGTTCACTTCAGGTAGCAACTGCGAAAGACCTACGGGCAAAGGGCTACAGTCTGAACGACATAGCTAAGCAGATGGGCTTTTCAAATGACTCGTCTGTTAGGTCATTATTAAACGAGGGCTCAGAGACCAGGATGAACCAGGCTAAAGCTACGGCGGATTTCCTCAAAAAGCAGATTGCAGAAAAAGGAATGATTGATGTCGGCGTTGGTGTTGAAAGAGAACTTGGGATTTCCAAAGAGAAGCTCAATCAAGCACTTTATATTCTTGAAATGGAGGGCTATCCGATTTATGGAGCCGGCGTTCCACAGGTCACTAACCCAGGAAAACAGACAAACATAAAAGTTATTTGTCCTCCGGGGACAGAGTATAAGGATGTTTACAACTTTGAGAATGTGCATTCTGTCAGAGATTACATATCTTACGATGATGGTGCATCGTTTAAGAAAGCTTTTGAATATCCGTCCAGCATGGATTCTAAAAGACTGCAAATCAGATATGCCGAAGATGGCGGAGTTGATAAAGATGGTGTAATCGAGCTAAGGCGTGGTGTACAGGATCTTTCTTTAGGCGATGCACACTATGCCCAGGTTCGTATCATGGTAGATGGAACACATTACCTTAAAGGAATGGCTGTGTATTCTGATGATATGCCGGATGGAGTGGATGTTATCTTTAACACAAACAAGAAGTCCGGAACACCGACAAAAGATGTACTAAAGAAAATAAAAGATGACCCGGATAATCCATTTGGTTCTCTGATTAAGGAACATGGTGGTCAAAGCTATTACGATGACCCCGATGGAAAGTATATAGACCCTGTAACAGGGAAGAGACAATCGTTGTCATTAATCAATAAACGTGCTGAAGAGGGAGACTGGGGAGAATGGAGTAAAACACTCCCTGCTCAGTTCTTGTCAAAGCAGAATAAGGCGTTGATTGATAAGCAGCTCGGTCTGGCAAAAGCAGATAAGCAGTCAGAGTTCGATGAAATATGTTCGTTGACCAATCCAACAGTCAAGAAAGTATTGTTAAAATCGTTTGCAGAGGATTGTGATGCGGCAGCAGTTCATTTACAGGCGGCAGCTTTGCCACGTCAGAAGTATCAGGTTATCTTACCTTTGACATCTATTAAGGATAATGAAGTGTATGCGCCGAATTACAAAGATGGAGAAACGGTTGCTTTAATCCGTTACCCACATGGTGGAACTTTTGAGATTCCGATTTTGAAAGTCAATAATAAATTGGCTGAGGGTAAAAGTGTACTTGGCAATAATCCAATAGATGCTATAGGTATAAACAAGAAAAACGCGGACAGATTGTCAGGTGCAGATTTTGACGGCGATACGGTAATGGTAATACCATGTAACTCATCGAACAGCAAAGTGAAGATTACATCAACTCACGAACTCAGGGGATTAAAAGGGTTCGATACCAAGGACGCGTATGGTGCTGATGATGTGAAGCAGGGCTCAGATGGTACAACACATTATTATCGTAACGGCAAAGAATATAAGATTATGAAAAACACCCAGACAGAGATGGGAAAGGTTTCTAATCTTATCACCGACATGACACTGCGCGGTGCAACGGAGGATGAACTTGCAAAAGCCGTTAGGCACAGTATGGTAGTTATTGATGCCGAAAAGCACAAACTGGATTACAAACAGAGCGAAATCGACAACGATATAGCTACATTGAAAAAAAGATACCAAGGAAGTATTGATTCCGATGGGCGTTATCATGAAGGTGCATCGACACTTATCTCAAGGGCAAAGTCCGAAACACAGGTTCTTAAGAGAAAAGGAAGTCCGACAATTAATGAGGATGGTTCTCTTTCTTATAAGTCTGTAAAAGAAGAGTATGTAGATAAAAACGGAAAAATTCAGGTAAGAACTCAGAAAAGTACGAAGATGGCAGAGACAAAAGACGCCTATACTTTGGTTTCTGATGCTGATACTCCTGTGGAGAGAGCGTATGCTGATTACGCCAATTCTATGAAATCTCTTGCTAATCAGGCGCGTAAGGAGATGGTTAATTCGGGGAAGATTGCTTATTCGGCTTCAGCGAAGAGCACCTATTCAGATGAGGTAAAATCACTTGAATCCAAGTTGAACCTTGCTTTATCGAATGCGCCGAAGGAGCGTCAAGCCAAGACAATCGCTAATGCAACAGTGTCAGCAAAGAAAAAAGACAATCCGGATATGACAAAGTCTGAAATAAAGAAAGCAAGCCAGCAGGCATTGGCTCAGGCTAGAAGTTCTGTCGGAGCAAAAAGGAATAACATTGAGATTACTGACAGAGAATGGGAAGCGATTCAAGCTGGAGCAATCAGTGAGAATAAGCTTCTTCAGATATTGAACAACACCAACACCGATACAATAAGGCAGAGGGCTACACCTCGAGCCAGCAATACATTGAGCACGGCAAAACAGAACCGTATCACCGCATTAAGTGCTTCAGGTTACAGTACTGCCGAGATTGCCGAAGCTCTTGGTGTGTCAACATCTACAGTATCTAAGTATTTAAGTGGAAAGGAGTGAATAATTTAGATGCGATGTGCGCTTACAACTTTTGATAATCCGTATAATCCATTTGAGCAATTCACTCAATGGATGCTGTTTGATGAAGAAAAAGGCTATCATACTACATCTTATCTCGGAAGAATAGCACGCACTTCCGATCAGTTATCCGATGAAGAGAACGAAAAAGAAACAGAGCGAGCGATTGATGAAATTATCAAATATGATTTCAAAAATATTTATTGTAAAATAACCGATAAATCTGCATAATTCTAAAAAACTCGTGAAAAGGGGTATAGGGGGGTGTCCGAAAAAACATACCCCCTCCCATATCGCGACGGTCTTTAAAATTTCTCCAGAGGGATTTTTTAGAAAATGTTTTCATTCCAGTACCTAAACAGACCTATAGATTACGAATAGTTTACTGATTCTGTGGATTAGATTCAGAGTTGATTTCTCCTTTCGCTGAATAGCTATTTTCGCAATGTGTGGGTCTTTTTAAGTACTGGAAAAATAGTCAATAACTGTCATTATCAGATTGAAAAGTTATTAGAAAGGGGCGTTTGACTTGAAAAAAGTAAAGGCTGTAGATAACTCGGAAAACATTAAGAAGATGCGTCCAGCCTTAACGCCGGAAGCAAGAGAGAACCAACTAATTGCATTGGCGGTTGACCTTGCTGAAAGACAATTAAGAGATGGGAGTGCTTCATCACAGGTTATCACACATTATCTAAAGCTTGGCTCCACAAAAGAAAAAATAGAAAAAGATATATTACAGAAGCAAAAGGAATTTATAGAAGCTAAGACTAAAAATTTAAAATCTATCGAACGAAGTGAAGAACTGGCAGCAGAGGCTTTAAAAGCATTTAGGGGTTATAGTGGTGCGGTAGAGGAAGATGACTATGATTAGAACGTATTCCGAACTGATAAAGTTTACTAATTTCATCGACAGATATAACTACCTGCGATTGGATGGAACTGTCGGGAAAGAGACATTTGGATTTGAGAGGTTTTTAAATCAGAAATTCTATAATTCCAAAGAATGGCTTGATGTAAAAAGAGAAGTGATAATCCGCGATAATGGATGCGATTTGGGACTAGACGGATATGAGATTCATGGAAAAATCCTTGTCCATCACATGAACCCAATAGAGCAAAGCGATATTTTACGCAGAACAGATATACTGCTTAACCCGGAATATCTTATTTCTACAACTTTAGAGACGCACAATGCAATACATTATGGAAACGAAAATATTTTGCCCGTTCCTATACCGGAACGAACCAAGAACGACACTTGTCCGTGGAGACATTAAGGAGGAAACATGAAGGAAAATAGAAAATCATACTATAATAGTTCAGAAAAAGATGCAGGAGCTGCACAGTCAATCAAGTGTATAGGTATCATCAGTGATTGTAAGTACTTGAATGTTCGTAGCCAGCCTGATAAGAGTTCTAATCCGGTTCATGTGTTAGAAGCCGGGGCAGCAGTTGAAATAGACACCTTAAATTCTTCAGATGAGTTTTACAAGGTATTCATTCCTAATGAGGTAGAGGGCTATTGCATGAAGAAGTTTATTCATTTGACGTAAATTGGAGGGATCATATGGCTGCCAGTATCACAGATAGCATACTTACTTCGGTAAAGAAAATGTTGGGAATTGCCGAAGAGTACGAACACTTCGATGCAGATTTGCTTATGCATATTAATTCCGTGTTTTCTATACTGCATCAATTGGGTGTTGGACCTGCTGATGGATTTATGATAGAAGACAAAAGTTCGATATGGTCTGATTTTATTTCAGATGAAAGTAAATACACGCTTGCGAAGTCATATATGTTTTTAAAGGTTAAGCTTTTGTTCGACCCACCATTAAGTTCGGCTGTGCTTGAATGCTATAAAACGCAGATAAGTGAATACGAATGGCGGCTCAACATTACTGCTGAAGATGGCATTAAGAACGAGAGTAGTTAAATGCGTTAAGGAGGAGCTTCAAAATGAATAATGAATATTTGTCCCATTATGGTGTGCTTGGAATGAAATGGGGCGTTAGACGTTATCAGAACAAGGACGGAACATTAACAACCGCCGGTAAGAAACGATACGATAAGGATGTGAGAGAAAATCTTGCTAAGAAAAAAGATAATCGTATCGATACAAGTAATCCCGATCCTAAGCGATGGACTAAAGAGGACATGGAACGTCGGAAAAGATTCGTAGATACAAGCTCGTCTATGATTAAAGAACTCCAAAGTATGGAGCGTGACAGCCGACCTAAGGCAACCAGATTAAAAATGGATTTGTCTAAAATGTCAGATAAGGAGATGCGGGATAAAATAAATCGTGAACTGTTAGAGCAGCAGTATAATAAGTTATTTGCACCGGAAGAGACACCCGCGATTTCAAAGGGCAGGGAACGTGTGAAAGATACATTGGAAGTAGCCGGAGGTGTACTTGGCGTAGCAAGTTCCGCGCTGGCAATTGCGTTAAGCATAAAGGAATTAACATAATGAGGTGATTTGAAATATGGCATTATCGAACACTGCCGTTCCGAAATATTACGGCATGTTTAGGGATGCCGTTATTCGGGGCGAGATTCCGGTTTGCAGGGAAGTTGAGATGGAAATGTTCCGTATCGATGAACTCATTGCGAATCCCGGAGTTTATTATGATAATCTGGCAATTGAAGGATTTATAAGCTATTGCGAAAATGAACTTGTATTAACAGATGGCTCTGATTTGGTTCTTCTTGATTCGTTTAAACTATGGGCAGAGCAGATATTCGGATGGTATTATTTTGAGGAGCGTAGTGTATACGAACCATACAAGGATGGGCATGGAGGACGCTATGTAACCAAAAAGATAAGAAAAAGGCTTATTCGAAAGCAGTTTCTTATTGTATCACGAGGAGCTGCAAAGTCTATGTATGGCTCCTGCCTTCAGAACTATTTCTTAAATGTTGACGTGACTACAACTCATCAGATTACAACTGCGCCAACAATGAAACAGGCTGAGGAAGTGATACTGCCAATAAAGACCGCGATTACAAGAGCCAGGGGTCCATATTACAAATTCCTGACTGAGGGTGCCTTACCGAATACATCGGGGTCAAAGGCTAACAGAGTAAAACTGGCAGCTACAAAAAAGGGTATTGAGAATTTTCTTACAGGTTCGCTTCTTGAGATACGTCCTATGAGGATTGATAAGCTTCAGGGACTTCAGATTAAGGTGGCGACGGTCGATGAATGGCTTTCGGGCGATATCAGAGAGGACGTCATCGGCGCTATTGAGCAAGGAGCATCAAAGGTAAATGATTATCTTATCGTTGCGATAAGCTCGGAAGGTACTGTTCGTAACGGAGCCGGCGACACAATCAAAATGGAGTTAATGGACATACTCAAAGGAAAGTATGTTAATCCGCATGTATCGATTTGGTGGTACAAATTGGACTCCATCGATGAAGTGTCTAACCCTGATATGTGGCTGAAAGCCAATCCTAATTTGGGAAAAACGGTCAATTATGAAACATATCAGCTTGACGTTGAGAGAGCTGAGAAAGCCCCCGCGGCAAGAAATGATATTCTGGCTAAACGTTTCGGTCTTCCGATGGAGGGTTATACCTATTACTTTACATACGAAGAAACACTTCCACACAGGCACAGAGATTATTGGCAGATGCCTTGTGCATTGGGAGCTGATTTATCACAGGGCGATGACTTCTGTGCTTTCACGTTCTTATTTCCATTATCTAATGGGTCTTTCGGTATCAAAACCCGAAATTATATTTCCTCATTAACTCTGATGAAACTCCCGGCAGCTATGAGAATTAAATATGACCAGTTTATGAAAGAAGGCAGTTTGATTGTCTTAGAGGGAACGGTTCTAAATATGATGGACGTCTATGAAGATTTAGATAATCACATTGTGGAGCGAGGATATGATGTCAGATGCTTTGGATATGACCCATATAATGCAAAAGAATTTGTTGAGCGTTGGGCGAATGAAAATGGTCCGTTTGGCATTGAAAAAGTAATACAGGGTGCTAAGACAGAATCGGTTCCGCTTGGTGAATTGAAGAAACTATCAGAAGAAAGAATGCTTTTATTTGATGAGGAATTAATGACATTCGCGATGGGAAATTGTATTGCTTTGGAAGATACCAATGGAAATCGTAAGTTATTGAAAAAGCGTTATGAACAGAAAATCGATGCAGTGGCGGCTATGATGGATGCCTATATCGCATACAAAGCAAACCTGGAAGCGTTTGAGTAGGAGGTATCATTAAATGCCAAAAGCAAAACTGATTGATAGCGCTTCCGTTTTACGCCCATGCACAAACAGAAAAATTGCCAGGGTTATAGTCGATGACAGTTTGATGCATTATGGTGTTAAGGGAATGAAATGGGGAGTTCGAAGAACAAGAGAAACATTGAATCACGATAAAAATGCTATACGTTCAAGAATGAATAATCGGTTAAAAACGCCGATAAAAGCAGCAAACGGAATAATGGTGACTCATTTTTCGGAACATGCTCTTGATAGAACCCAATTAGATTCCAGACCAGTTACGGTGGAAGAAATCATCGATGCATTGAAAAAGCCGTTAAATGGTGATAGTATAAGAACGAAGTATGATGATAATGGGCGACCGAGTCAGCAATTTATTGGTGAATTTGCAACCGTAGCGGTTAATCCAGAAACGGGTATTATATCAACAACATGGTGTACAGGGAGCAGAACAAAACGAAAATATTTAAAGGAAGGGTAGCATATGTTCAGTGATGAAGAAATTGCCCTTATGCGATCAATCGGATTAGATTGTGATTTTAACAATTTATCCGAAGAAGATGATTATTGGGCTGATATTGAAGAAAAAGTTGGAGAATTCCTAACATTAAAATGCCTGGATAAGAACTATGAGCCAGACGATAATGGAATTGTATGTAAAACTATACTGAATAAGATACCAGTATAGTTTTTAGAGATCTCTTTATAGAGGTCTTTTTTTTTTTTGACTATTTTTAGGAGGTGAAATTTCAAAATGGAATTAAATGTTGGCTCCAGGCTGAAACATGCATGGAACGCGTTTCTCAATCGTGACCCTACGGTTGTGTACAGAGATATAGGCAGCGGATATTCATACCGTCCGGATAGACTAAGGCTTACCAGAGGTAATGAGAGGTCAATCGTAACATCGGTTTATAACAGAATTGCTTTGGATGTTGCAGCTATAAACATTCGGCATGTGCAGTTGGACGATGAAGAACGTTTCTTAGGAGTAGTCAATAGTGACCTTAACAAGTGTTTATCGCTGGAAGCAAATCTTGACCAGACCGGACGGGCTTTTATTCAGGATATGGTGATGTCCATGATGGATGAAGGCTGCATAGCAATAGTGCCGATTGATACAGATGATGACCCGGATGATACAGAGGGGTATAAAATATACTCCATGCGCGTCGGGAGAATCAGAGACTGGTACCCGGCTCATGTTCGCGTGGAGGTTTATAACGAGAGTAAGGGGCGAAAACAGGATATCGTTGTACCTAAAAAGACAATCGGCATAGTTGAGAATCCATTGTATGCGGTAATAAATGAGCCGAACTCCACCATGCAGAGACTTATTCGAAAGCTCAATTTGCTGGACGCTGTTGACGAACAGAGCAGCGCAGGAAAATTGGATTTAATAATTCAGCTTCCATATGTTATTAAATCAGATGCCCGACGTCAACAGGCAGAGCAGAGACGTAAGGATATAGAACAACAGTTGGCTGGATCGAAGTATGGCATAGCATATGTCGATGGAACAGAAAAAATCACCCAGCTCAATCGTTCATTAGAGAATAATCTTATGAAACAGATTGAATACCTGACAAACATGCTTTACAGCCAGCTAGGCATTACTCAAAGCATTTTAGATGGTACAGCGGATGAGAAGACCATGTTGAATTATTACAATCGAACCATCGAACCAATCATTTCTGCCATCACTGATGAAATGAAGAGAAAATTCCTTTCCAAGACTGCGCGTTCGCAGCGCAAATCAATTATGTTCTTCAGGAACCCGTTCAAGCTGGTTCCGGTCGGAGAGCTCGCAGAAATTTCTGATAAGTTTACCCGAAATGAAATTGCATCCTCAAATGAAATAAGACAGGTTATTGGCTGGAAGCCGTCTTCAGATCCAAAGGCAGATGAGCTTAGGAACAGCAATCTAAGCTCTTCGGATAATTCTATGTCTGGAAATAATGCCGTGGCTGGGTCGGAGGAATATGACAGCATTGTGAATGATTTGCTGAATGGCATTACAGAAGAAATCAACAACATAATAGGCGATTATACATCGGAAGGAGATGATTGATGGTGACGGGAGCTAAAGAAGCAGTGGTTATCCATTATGCATCTCCTTATTATGACCCGGTAAAGGCGCATGAATATTACATGCGAACAAGGGAACTTAAGGGGCGACGTTCTGCAACACAGCTCAATGATGAGGGCAAGAAAGTATGGTCCTATACAAAGAATAGTATTAAGGACAATAAATCTTCTGAAGTTGAGGAGGAGAAGAACAAACGGAATCAAAAGATTTCAGAGTTTCGAGCCATTGCTGCACAAGCTAAGAAACAGATTACTGAAAATTTGAAAGCTTTGAATGAGCAACTAACCAAGAGTAACACTGAACAAAAAGAAAGTGTGGATGCTGGCAAGAATTCGGAGATAGAGAAGCTGATGGCTGTTGAAATCCCGACGGGATTGTCAAAAGAAGAACGAGCCCAATTAGTTGCGGAAAGGAAAGAAAAATAGCTGAAATCCGCAGTACTGCATCGGCTACGAAGCAGTCACTGAACAGCGGATTAAAGCAGGATAAATCGGCTGCGAGCTTGGATGCCCAAAGCAGGCGGGCACAGGTGAGTACGGAATTAAAGACTGTAGTTGAAGCCGCAAGGCAGGCATATACAACTGCCAAGGCTAATTTAGATTCCTCTTATGAGAACATCTATCAGCAGGAATTCGACAAGATTCTGTCTGAATATAAAAAGGTTTCATCTACGAAGAAGTCATCATCGACAACGTCGAAGTCGCATCCGTTATCATATTACATAAGGAAATAGGGAGGTATAATCAAAATGAAATACGATTTTGGCGGCTGGGCAACTCGAAACGATTTAGAGTGTGCCGATGGACGAGTCATAAAACGTGACGCGTTCAAAGCTCAGAATGGACAGACGGTTCCATTAGTATGGATGCATAACCATGCGGACCCTGCAAATGTGTTGGGATTAGCCCATCTCGAAAACAGAGATGAGGGCGTTTATGCATATTGTGAATTTAATGATACAGAGTCCGGTGAGACTGCACGTAAACTTGTCAAACATGGTGATGTGCGGTCTTTATCTATTTTCGCTAATCAGTTAAAGCAGGCTGGTTCAGATGTGCTCCACGGAATTATCAGGGAGGTTAGTCTCGTATTAGCTGGAGCTAATCCTGGAGCATTCATTGATGACGTTGTTGTACATGGTGACGGCGAGTCAGGAATCATTCTCGGATATGATGAGATGATTACTGCATTTCTTGAGCACGCTGATAATTCTGATGAAAAAAAGCCAGATGAATCGGAGAATGCTGAACATCAGAAAAATAAGGAGACCGATAAAGAAACCATCAAGGATGTGTTCGACAGCCTTACAGAAGATCAGAAAAAGGTGGTATATGGAATCATCGGTTCAATGGCGGATGATTCAGAAGACGAATCTAAAGGAGGAGAAGACGATATGAAACACAATGTATTTGACAATGATAAGCATGAGAGTAAGGGCTATCTTTCTCACGCTGCACAGGAAGAGATTCTCAAGATGGCGAAGTCGAGCCAGATTGGAACCTTCCAGAACGCACTCGAGCTTTATGCTGATAACAATGCTCTTCAGCATGATGCAGTAGCCAGCGGATTTACTCAGTCGGGAACCGGCAATGTAACATCACTTTTTCCAGAGTACACAGAGGTCAGACCAGGTGCTCCAGAGTTAATCACCAGTGATCAGGGGTGGATCAGCACGGTAATGAACAAAGTTCACAAGAGTCCGATTTCAAGAATAAGAACAAGTCAGGTTGATATCCGCAACATCGACACCCTTAGAGCGAGAGGATATTCAAAGGGTAAGCAGAAGAAGCAGGCTGGTAATTTCAAGCTCGTAAGAAGAACAACAGACCCACAGACAGTCTATATAAAGGATGCCTTACATAAGGATGACATTGTCGATATTACGGATTTTGACTATGTAAGTTACCTGTACAAGATTGACCGCATGATGCTCAACGAGGAGCTTGCAACGGCAATCATGCTTGGCGATGGTCGTGATGACGGCGATGAGGGAAAGATTTCGCCAGACCACATCAGACCAATCTGGACGGATGATGACCTTTATACAATCCATACGGATATCGACGTTGCCAAGGCTAAGAAAGAAATTCAGGGAAGTAATACCGGCGTTAATTTCGGCGAGAACTTCATCATTGCAGAGGCGATGGTCAACACAATTCTTTATGCAAGAGAGGACTACAAGGGAACCGGTACTCCGGACCTCTATATCGCTCCGCATAGACTTAATCAGATGCTCCTTGCAAGGGATAACAACGGAAGACGTATTTACAATTCCGTAGCTGAGCTTGCAACGGCGCTCAATGTCGGAAGTATCAATACTGCTGAACAGTTTGAGAATAAGATAAGAACGACATCCGACAGCAAAAAGAAGAAGCTGGTTGCCATTGTAGCAAACCTTGCTGATTATTCGCTTGGCGCAACAAAGGGCGGCGAGATAACCCACTTTACCCAGTTTGATATTGACTTCAATCAGGAGAAGTCATTACTTGAGACAAGATGTTCCGGCGCGCTTACTCGTGTGTACTCAGCGATTGCTATCGAGGAGGACGTGACAGAGTCTGTAACTGAGTCGGAAACCACTCATTCTGCAATAGCAGGTTAACAGAGGGAGAAAATCAAAATGAATAAGTTTTATGGGTCAATAGGCTATGCCACAACAAGTGAACTTGGACCAGGCGTATGGGGTGAGGTAATTACAACCCGTGAATATTATGGCGACATTATCAAGAATGTAAGTCAGTACAGAAATTCCGGAAGTTTGAATGACAACCTCAATATTGCGAACAAATTCAGTATTGTAGCAGACCCATATGCTTATGAAAACTTTCACTCAATGAAATTTATCGAATACATGGGTGTTAAGTGGAAAATTACGGATGTCGAGGAACAGTTCCCGAGACTTATCCTTACGGTAGGGGGAATTTACAATGAATAGGCGCTATAAGCTACATAATGAACTATGCGACATTTTATCGTGTCCATATTCGGGTTCGGAGTGCAGGGCTTATTTTCAGCCCCCTTCTTCCGTAAAAATGCAGTATCCGGCAATAGTGTATTCATTAAACGATATTGACACTGAATACGCCAATAACAGGATATATAAAACTTCAAAAGCTTATACGGTTACAATCATCGATAAAAACCCTGATAGTGAGTTAGTGGATAAGCTTTTGAAGTCATCAATCATATCAAAATTTGACAGAGATTTTACAAGTGATAATTTGAACCATTTTGTGTTCGAAATTTTCTATTAAGGATTGGAGGATAATATATGAAGCTTGCATGGGACGAAGATTCAAAGCGTCTGTACGAGACAGGCGTAAGCAAAGCAGTTTTATACCCTATGGCTAAGGGCGGTACATATCCTAAAGGATACGCATGGAATGGTGTAAGCAGTGTTAAGGATACGCCATCAGGGGCAGAGGCAAAGGCGGTATACGCCAACAATTCTAAGTATTTGTCACTTCTCTCTAATGAGGAACTTGGAGGTACGGTAGAGGCTTATACATACCCTGATGAATTTAAGGAATGTGATGGCTCAAAGGAAGTATGTCCGGGAGTATTTATGAACCAGCAGGATCGTAAGAAGTTTGGCTTATCATATCAGACTATTCTTGGTAACGATGACGAGATGAATGATCATGGCTATAAGATTCATCTTATATACGGATGTCTTGCGTCACCATCAGCCAGGGAGCACAAATCAATCAATGAGAATATAGAGGCGATGAGTATGTCATGGGAGTTTGACACAACACCCGTCAAGACAAACATTGTTGTCGATGGAAAGGCAATCAAGCCTATATCCAGCATCGAGATTGACTCAACAAAGGTTGAGGCGTCAAAGCTTGCTAAGCTTGAGGAAATTCTTTACGGTAAGGATCCAACTACAACCGGCGGGTCAGATGGTGTAGAAGCCAGATTACCTTTACCAGATGAGGTATATAAGATACTCAGTGCAGAAGGATAACTGTTCTGAGGTAATATTTGCAGGAGGTTGTAATCAGTAAGGCTGGCGACCTCTTTTTTTTTTATTCGAAAGGAGATTGAACGCATGTTAGTAAAAACGATTACTTACACAGATTATAACGGTACAGAGCGTACCGAAAAGAATTATTTCAACTTAAATGAGTCTGAGATTTTTGAGATGCAAATGGGTACAGCTAATGGCTTGGTGGAGCTGCTCCAGGATGTTATAGCGGCTAAGGACGGGAAGAAGATAATGGAGATATTCAAGAATATTATTCTTACAGCTTATGGCGAGAAGACTCCTGATGGTCGCAGGCTTATGAAGTCTGAGGAGATTTCAAAGGCGTTCTCTGAGACGGAGGCATATAACAAGTTATTCATCGAGCTTGTAACGGATGCTAATGCTGCCTCGGCATTCGTAAATGCCATTATACCGCAGCGTGCAGAGGAACAGAGATTCCCCATGCAGTTCCGGCTCCAGATGCTCAGTAGCAGCAAGCAGATTATGTAGTATGAAAACGATAACGATTTCTGAAACAGAACTATGGGATGAGATTAATGAGTGCTTTATAAATGTAAAAGAAACTGTCTTGCATTTGGAGCATTCACTGGTCTCAATTTCAAAATGGGAAGAGGAATGGTGTAAGGAATTTATTTCCGATAAGCCAAAAACGTGGGAAGAAACCATAGATTATGTACGTTGTATGACACTGGATTTGGACATAGATGAAAACGTTTACAAGGCATTAACCAAAGCCAATATTTCCGAGATTCAGAATTATATAAATAAGCCAATGACAGCTACGAGGATTAAGAACAGTAAAAATCGGCGTCGCAGCGCAGAGGTCATTACGTCTGAATTGATTTATTATTGGATGATAAGTCTTGGAATACCGTTCGAATGTGAAAAATGGAATTTAAACCGACTTATCACACTAATACAGGTATGCAGTATAAAGAATACACCATCTAAGCCTATGAAGAAAGCGGATATTATGCGACAAAACAGTATGTTAAACGATGCCAGAAGAAAAAAATTTAATACAAAGGGGTGATTATCATGGCAAAATTTGTACCTAGACTTGTTGCTCCGTCAAAGAGTGACAAGCATTATTACTCAACCGACAATATTTTCTATGCCTGTGGATATGGAATGCCAAACTGCACAGCTTACGCGTGGGGACGATTATACGAGCTCACAGGTAAGAGGTATACAGGATTAACCGGGAATGCAGAAGATTTTATGGCATCGGCTTTGAGGATAGGGCTCAAAACAGGAAAAGAGCCCAAGCTTGGTGCAATAATTTGTTGGAGAGCCGGAGAAGCAGGGAACAGCTCTGATGGTGCCGGTCATGTAGGAGTTGTAGAGCAGATTAAGGACAATGGTGACATAGTAGTATCTGCTTCGGCTTGGAAAGGTGAGGAATTTTACCTAACGACTCTTACAAAAAGTTCCGGATATGTATATTCGCCATTAAGACCTCTACAGGGCTTCATATATTGTGGGATAGAGTTTGATGGCAAAAATAACAATGAAGTAAAGCCGGGACTTGCCGTGTATCTTGAAGCAGTGCAGGTTTTTAACTCCGAGACCGCATTAAGTGCATATGGAACACGTTCAGGTAAGTTTTATCTGTGGGATGGAACGATAAGGAACGGACGAATAAGGGTTACGAATGCTGTTAACAAAGTCGGTATTCCTGGAAAAGTTAGCTTCTGGGTTAACTTAGCGGACATTGGACTGGTTGCCGATACGGCTGATAAGAAGACTTTCAAAGCAGAAACAAAGTATGTGTTGTCGAATGCTGTAGTTTACAACTCGGAAGGCGGAAGCAGTATTGGCAGACGCTCCGGGATATATTACACATGGGATGATACAATCAGGAACGGACGAATAAGGATGACGAATAGTCCGGCGCGTGTCGGAGTACCAGGCTGTGTAAGTTTCTGGGTTGATGTAAGTTCATTATCATAGAAGAAATGAGGGGTGTATCGGTGAAAATTTCATTTAAGCAGAAGGGTGACTTTTCGAAGCTTACCAGTTATTTGATAAATGCAAAAAAAACTGTACACCTTGAAAACATTGACAGATTTGGTAAAGCAGGTGTCGAAGCCTTGGCATCTGCAACACCGGTCGATTCGGGAGTTACTGCCGCATCGTGGTATTACAAAATCATAAGGCAGCAGGGAAAAGTAATTATACGTTTTTTCAATTCCAACATTCAAAATGGAGTTCCAATAGCAATAATTTTACAATATGGACACGCAACTCGTAATGGGGGCTGGGTAGAAGGAAGAGATTATATCAATCCTGCTATTCAGCCTATTTTTGACCAGTTAACAAATGATGCATGGAGGGAGGTAACGCGAGTATGAGTAAACAGGTAATTGACGAAAAAGTTGTTGAAATGCAGTTTGACAACAGGCAGTTTGAGAAAAATGTGCAGACAACAATAGAATCTGTTGGAAGGTTGAAGTCAAGTCTGGATTTGACCGGAGCTTCTAAGGGATTAGAAGATATAAGTGCTGCCGCATCAAAGTGCGATATGTCCCCGTTGCATGATGCACTGGAAAATGTAAAGGTCAAATTTTCGGCACTTGAGATAATGGGAATAACTGCATTGCAAAACATTACCAATAGTGCGATTGATACCGGAAAGAAAATTGTGTCAGCATTTACAATTGACCCTGTAAAATCAGGATTTCAGGAATATGAAACACAGATAAATGCTGTGCAGACAATACTTGCTAATACATCATCAAAAGGGACAACCTTGGATCAGGTGAATAACGCATTAGACGAACTTAACCATTACGCAGATATGACCATTTACAATTTTACGGAAATGACCCGTAATATCGGTACCTTCACAGCAGCCGGTGTTGATCTTGATACGTCGGTAGCGGCAATCAAAGGTATTGCCAATCTTGCCGCTGTATCAGGTTCAACATCTCAACAGGCTAGTACGGCAATGTACCAGTTATCGCAGGCGTTGGCAGCCGGGACAGTAAAATTACAGGATTGGAACTCGGTTGTGAACGCCGGTATGGGTGGTCAGGTATTTCAGGACGCTCTTAAGGAAACTGCAAGAGTACATGGAATTGCCATTGATGAGATGATACAGGATGAAGGTTCATTCAGAGAGACTCTTAGTAAGGGCTGGCTTACATCGGATATCTTGACAGAAACATTATCTAAGTTCACGGGTGATTTAAACGAAGAACAGCTCAGAACAATGGGTTATACAGATGAGCAGATACAGTCAATAATCAAAATGGGAAAAACGGCAAATGATGCCGCAACCAAGGTTAAGACTTTCACCCAGCTGTTTGACACTTTAAAGGAGGCAGCACAGTCCGGATGGACACAGAGCTGGGAGACAATAGTCGGTGACTTCGAGGAAGCCAAGGAATTACTTACAGAAATAAGCGATATTTTCAGTGGTTTGATTAATGCTTCATCGGATTCAAGGAATAAAGTTCTTCAGGACTGGAAAGATCTTGGCGGACGAACTGATTTAATCGACGCTGCGAGAAATGCGTTCGAGGGTATTCTTAATATTGTCAAAGCCGTAAAAAATGCATTTAGTGATATATTTCCGCCAGTTACAGGAAAACAGCTTGCTGACATTACTGTGAGTATAAAAAATGCCACATTGCATTTTAAAAATTTTTGGAAAGTGGAAGAGAAAGGCGTCGATAAAATAATTCCGGTATTAGATAAGACATCAGCCAAATTCAAGCAAATATATGTCGTTGGTGAGGATGGTGTAAAGAAAGTTGTATCTAATGCTGATAAACTGAAAAACACCTTTAAAGGCGTATTTGCAATTCTTGATATAGGCGTGCAGATAATAAAAGCCGTATCTAAGGGAGTCGGTGAGCTGCTTGGTGAAATTCTTCCGATGGGAAGCGGACTGCTGGATGTCACAAGTAATATGGGAGAATTCCTTGTCAGTGTTGATGAAACAATAAAACGCACAGATATTCTTGGCGAGACAGTTGAAAGAGTTGTCGCTGTTGTGAAACTTTTAATCAACTACTTTAAAGATTTTACAGGAAATGCTTTCGTAAGCTATATAGAAGGCGGAGAAGGATTAGCGGGTGTACTGGAAGTAATATTTGATAAAATATCAGATATAGTGAGGCTGGTTTTCGACATTGCATCTGTCGTCACCGGTAAAGACTTAACAGGTATATGTGAAAAGATAGTCAATGCCATTCAGGAAGTGCGGAATAAGGTTGTAGACTTCGCATACGACATTCAACAGAAATTCGATTTTCATCCTCTTGAAATACTCCATTCACTTTTAGAACGAATACAAATCCGGTTGTCACAGCTTGGTGACGGTGCAACTAAGACAAAAAGCATAGTTGTTTTAGCATTTGAGGCAATAGGTGATGCGTTGTCGAAATGTCAATTTCTAAAAATTCTTGAGGGAATATGGACGATAACATCAAAAATCGTAAGTGGTGTTGTCGGTTTGCTCGGTGGAGCAATTAAATCATTTGCCGAGGCTCTTCAAAATGCGGAATTTGACAATATTCTTGACCTGCTAAATTCAATGGCATTTGGCGGAATGGCGGCAGGGATAACCAAGTTTATGAATGGTTTAACCGATGCAACGGGTAATGTATCCGGTATATTGGAAAGCGTTACAGGAATACTCGATGGTGTGAGAGGGTGTATTGAAGCATATCAGACGAATATTAAAGCTGGAACACTTATGAAAATTGCATCGGCTATAGCGATATTAGCGACAAGCATTGTAGTTATATCTCTAATTGATAGTGAAAAGTTATCACAATCATTAGGTGCAATAAGTGTATTATTCGCCAACCTTATGGCTTCAATGGCTATATTCAATAAGATAAGCGGTTCGCTGAGCAATACCACAAAGGCGTGCGCTGGTATGATTACGATGTCGGTTGCAGTATTGGTACTAGCTTCTGCTTTGAAAAAAATCTCATCTTTAAACTGGGATGAATTATTAAAGGGACTGGTTGGGGTAGCCGGGTTATCAGCGGTTGTAGTGGCAGTCGCAAAACTTATGTCTGACAACAACGGACGGATTATCAAGGGCTCAACCGGACTCGTTATATTTGCTGCGGCAATAAAGGTGCTGGCTTCAGCATGTAGGGACATGGCAACCATGTCATGGTCAGAGGTTGCAAAGGGATTGACGGGTGTTGGTGTATTATTTGCAGAAATTGCACTGTTCTTACAGACTGCTAAGTTTAGCGGAAAAGCAGTAACAACCGCTACAGGAATAGTTATTTTAGCGGCTGCTATGAAAATTTTGACATCAGTATGCCAGGATTTCGGAGGTATGCAGTGGGGTGAAATCGGAAAAGGTCTTGCAGGAATCGGTGCGTTATTAGCTGAAATAGCAGTATTTACGAATGTAGCCGGGAATGCAAAGCATGTTGTGTCATCCGGGATAGCGTTAACTGCCATTGCAGGAGCTATGAAAATATTTGCGTCCGCTATGGAAGATTTCGGTGGTATGCAGTGGGATGAAATAGCCAAAGGGATTACAGCTATGGGAATCGCACTAGCCGAAGTAGCGTCGGTTTTATTCGGAATAGGTCAGCATCGATTAAGAGATATAATTCGTGAAGATTATGATTGTAAGTACCATCTTATGATTGGTCGTGTTATTAAAATAAAGCGACGGTCATTCGAAGAGTTTATAGGCAAATCAGAACAGATATAATAAAATATCGACAAGGTGTCCCGGATGTGATATTATTATGAAGTATTCATTCGAGGCACCTTTTTAATGGAGGGCTGAGAATATGGCGAATAAAACTACATCAGAAAAGAATAAACCTACAAGAAAAACTCTGAGAAATAATGAATACTATAATCCAAAAACAAAGAGATATGAGTATCATTACAAAGACGCTCTTGGAAAGGAAAGAGCAATAAGCTCTTATAGACTTGAGCCTACAGACCAGATACCTAAGGGTAAGCGCTCAGGTAAGAGTTTGCGAGAGAAAGAGGCTGAGCTGAATGTACAGTTAGAAAACAATATCGACATAGACGGAACAAAACTTACATTGTTAGAAGTGGTAAACAAATATCTTGAGCATCTATATAATAGGAAGAAACTGGCGCATAATACAAAGGTCGGTTATAATACGACAGTAAAGACACTGACACAATACAAGCTTGGGCATATGGAAATCGGTAAAATAAAACCAGAGCATTGTGAAGAATGGCTTACAGACATGAAAAAGAAGCATAAAGGTTCAAGTATCCAAACGCAGATAAGCCTTATTAAAAGGACATTTGAATATGCAATCGACTATGATTACATCGTAAAGAACCCATTCAGACACATTACAACGGATAGGAGCGATAGTAATAAAATGGAGGCGCTATCGGTTTTGGATATGAAAAGGTTTCTTGATTTCTGTTCAAAAGATGCACATTGTGCACATTGCTGTGATATGCTTTATGTGCTATTTTGGACCGGGCTGAGAGCATCTGAATTATGTGGGCTCACACTTGACAATATTGATATGAATAGTCGTCTTATAAGAGTAGAGAAGCAGTTGCAGTGTATAAATCACACACACGTTGTTCTGCCCACAAAGACTGTGAACGGAGTTCGGTATATTCCTATGACAGATGGGGTATATGAATGCTTCAAAAGAATATTAGAGAATCGTTATATTATGGGAGATATCGAACCGGTATGTTATGATGAAAAGGGAAAAGCGTATGAAGGTTTTGTGTTTCTGGCGACGAGAAGCAGAAAGAGCATTGTCAGGTCTCATGTTGAGGAATATTTACAGAATTGCATAAAAAGATTTAATAATGCAAACCCGGATAATCCTATTCGTAAATTTGAACCTCATATTTGCCGTCATACATTTGCAACGAATATGCAGGGGCTCCCACCAAAAACTTTACAGTATATTCTAGGACATGAGAACATCACGACTACTATGAACAATTATGTCAGCGTAAGACCTAGTGACCAGCAATTGCTGGAGATAAACGCAATGGCGGCATCAATAGACATTATTTAGTATAAAAAATTGCGTACTAATTATTTACTAATTATATTCAGTAATGAGATGTAATCTGACAGAATAAAGAGTAATGAAACGGAACGGCTCCATAAGCTGAAAGAGGCTTATTTACTTGAAAAATGAAGCAATGACAGGGGATGAGAAAATATGATAGCTATTATTGACTATGATGCAGGAAATCTAAGAAGTGTGGAAAAGGCGCTTGAAGCTATAGGGCAGGAAGCAGTTGTGACAAGGGACAGGAATGAGATTCTGTCATCTGACAAAGTGATTTTACCAGGGGTAGGTTCGTTTGGCGATGCAGTGGAACGGCTTAATGAGTATGGTCTTGTGAACACCATACATGAGGTTGTTGACTCAGGAAAGCCATTTCTGGGTATATGTCTTGGACTTCAGCTTCTATTCAGACGCAGCGATGAATCAGATGGTGTTGAGGGACTTTCGATTCTTCCGGGTGAGATATTGAGAATTCCGGATGCACCGGGAATCAAGATACCTCATATTGGCTGGAATTCCCTTAAGGTATCGGAGGGTGCGAGGCTTTTTGAAGGTCTTGGCGAGAATCCTTATGTGTATTTTGTACACTCATATTATCTCAAGGCTGATGATGAGAGCATAGTCGCTGCGACTACTGAATATGGCGGAACTGTAATACACGCCTCTGTTCAGAGAGATAATGTATATGCATGTCAGTTCCACCCTGAAAAGAGCGGAAGTGTGGGTATGCAGATTCTCAGGAATTTTGCCGCATTATAACACTGCATTCTAATCAATAATAGAGAGGACAGCTTATGTTTACCAAGAGAATAATACCATGTCTGGACGTTAATAATGGAAGAGTTGTGAAGGGAACTAATTTTGTCAATCTGCGCGATGCCGGTGACCCGGTTGAGGTAGCTGCCCTTTATGACAAGGCTGGAGCAGATGAGCTTGTATTTCTGGATATAACGGCGTCCTCGGACAGAAGAGAGACGACGGTTGACCTTGTAAGAAAGGTTGCGGAGAAGGTTTTTATACCTTTCACCGTGGGTGGTGGAATAAGAACCGTTGAGGATTTTAAGCTGCTTCTTCGCGAGGGAGCGGACAAGATTTCTATTAATTCATCGGCGATTGACAATCCGCGGCTCATAAGCGATGCGGCGGACAAGTTCGGAAGCCAGTGCGTTGTTGTCGCGATTGATGCTAAGCGGAGAGCTGACGGAAGCGGCTGGAACATCTACAAGATGGGCGGTCGTGTTGATACGGGAATAGATGCACTTGAATGGGCGGTTAAGGCGAATAAGCTCGGAGCAGGAGAGATTCTCCTTACCAGCATGGATTGCGACGGCGTTAAGCAGGGGTATGATATTGAGCTTACGCGGATAATAGCTGAGAATGTTTCAATACCTGTCATCGCTTCGGGCGGAGCCGGAAGTAAGGAGCATTTTTATGAAGCACTCACGGAGGGCAAGGCGGATGCGGCGCTTGCTGCTTCACTTTTTCATTACAAGGAGCTTGAGATATCCGACCTTAAAGATTATCTTGCACAGCGCGGTGTGTCTGTGAGAAGGTAATGTATGTATAACTAAAAATAGACTTAGTAATTGGAGATTGATATGTCACAGATTAGCAATGACTGGCTTGAAGCGCTTAAACCTGAGTTCGCCAAGCCATATTATAGGGATTTATATAAGTTTGTGGACAGTGAATACAGGAAGGGTGTGGTATATCCGCCGTCGGAGCATATATTTAACGCATTTAATTTCACGCCGTTAAAGAATGTCAAGGTGTTAATACTGGGGCAGGATCCATACCACAATGAATTGCAGGCGCATGGTCTGAGCTTTTCGGTTCTTCCTGAACAGAAGGATATTCCGCCATCGCTTCAGAATATATATCAGGAGCTTCACGATGACCTTGGCTGTTATGTTCCGGACAATGGTTATCTTAAAAAATGGGCAGATCAGGGTGTGCTTCTTTTAAACACTGTACTCACGGTTCGCGCTCATCAGGCTAACTCTCATCAGGGACATGGCTGGGAGCAGTTCACGGACGCGGTTATTGAGGCGGTGAACGCACAGGACAGACCTATTGTGTACATGCTCTGGGGCAGACCGGCACAGAGCAAGATTCCAATGCTCACGAATCCGAAGCACCTGATACTCAAGGCACCGCACCCAAGCCCGCTGTCCGCGTACCGCGGCTTCTTCGGATGTAAGCATTTCAGTCAGGCGAATGAGTTCCTGAAATCGCATGGAGTGGAGCCTATTGATTGGCAGATTGAGAATATAAGATAACAGGCTCATCGATTGCAGAGGAATTTGATTATGAAACTTAAGAATGCTTTATTATTGGCATTGACAGCATTTATATGGGGGACAGCATTTGTCGCACAGAGTGTAGGAATGGATTATATAGGACCATTCACATTTAACGGAATAAGGTCATTTATTGGTGCGTTGACGCTTGTTCCTTGCATACTGGTTCAGAAAGGGATTTGCGGAAGAGATAAAAGAGCAGCACAAAGCACATCGATAATTGAAAGAACCTCCGGCTCTGAAAAAGTGTCGGAAATAACATCAGGAAGTAGAGTGCAGGCAACAACAGAAGGAGTATCGGAAAACACAACTGATATACATAATGGAAACATAAAAGAGCTGATTGTCGGAGGTCTTTTCTGCGGAATACTTCTTTTCGCGGCGACAAGTCTTCAACAGGCTGGAATTAAGTATACTTCAGCGGGAAAAGCCGGGTTTATAACAGCGTGCTATATAGTGATTGTACCTTTAATCGGAATATTCATGAAAAAGACATCGGGATGGAAGATATGGGCGGCCGTGGTGCTTGCCCTGGCAGGACTGTATTGTCTGTGCATAACAGATGGTTTTTCCGTTGGAAAGGGAGATGTGCTCATTCTTCTCTGTGCGATAGGATTTTCGGCGCATATTATGGTGATAGATTACTTTTCGCCCAGAGTTAATGGAATTGCCTTGTCATGCATACAGTTCTTAGTGTGCGCAGTGGTGTCACTTCCGTTTATGTTCAGCCTTGAACATCCGGAGATGGCAGCCATATTGTCGGCGTGGCTTCCGATTCTCTATGCCGGTGTGCTCTCCTGTGGGGTAGCATATACCCTTCAGATTATCGGACAGAGGAATGTCAATCCTACGATAGCGTCATTGATACTCAGTCTGGAATCCTGCTTCTCAGTGCTTGCAGGGTGGGTAATTTTACATGAGAGCCTGTCAATTAAAGAGAGCGCTGGATGTGTGCTTATGTTCGCGGCGATAATACTTGCACAGCTGCCGTCAAAAATTAAGTAAAACAAGAAGTGTGGGTATGGAAAACATAAATCAAGAAAAATACCCACAACCAAGCAAAAATGCAATAAAAAATAGACTGCTGTGGGTATGGAGAACATAAGACAGGAAAAATACCCACAGCCAAGCAAAAAAGCAAAAAAAAATAGACTGCTATGGGTATGGAGAGCATAAGACAGGAAAAATACCCACAGCCAAGCCACAAAGCTATAAAAAATAGACTGTCATGGGTATGGAGAGCATAAGACAGGAAAAATACCCACAGCCAAGCAAAAAAGCAATAAAAAATAGACTGCTGTGGGTATGTGAGAACAGAAAACAATAAAAATACCCGCGAAGATAATAGAGAAAAGAAAGCAGATAAAAAAGAAAACGCGTTATATTGTAATTTAACTTACAATATGGCGCGTTTTCAACTGCATATACCTCAGATATCTTGATATCTTGATATCTCAACTATCTCAACTATCTCAACATTACACACTATTGTTTTAGTGTAGTTTGCCTTTTAAGAAGGCTCTAACTCCAATCTACTTGTTAAGATTCTTCTGCGCAGTCGACAGCATAAGCTTGATTCTGTTGAGCTGGTTAACCTCGCTGGCACCCGGGTCATAGTCTACGGCGATTATGTTGGCATCCGGATAAGCGGCGCGCAGCTCTTTTATGACACCCTTACCTACGATATGGTTAGGCAGGCATGCGAAAGGCTGGCAGCAGACGATGTTCTTAGCTCCGTGATGAATGAGCTCAATCATTTCGGCCGTGAGAAGCCAGCCCTCACCTGTCTGGTTTCCGAGTGAAACGAGTGGGGCAGCCATCTTAGTCATCTCCTTGATGTCCGTCGGAGCATCGAAGCGCTTGCTCTGCGCTAGTGCCTTGTTGGACGGACCGCGGAACATATTGATTGCCTTTATTACAGCGTTGCTTATGTGCATTGACTTCCTGCTTGCACCGAGGTTGTCTGCCTTGAAGTTCGCGTTCTCAGCGCAGTAGAGCATGAAGCCCATGAAATCAGGAACTACAGCCTCAGCGCCTTCCTTCTCAAGGAGGTCAACGAGGTAGTTGTTGGCAGCAGGCAGGAACTTGACAAGAATCTCACCGACTATTCCGACGCGTGGCTTCTTGATGTCAAGAAGAGGAATCTCATCGAATTCCTTTATAATCTGCCTGATGTTGCGGTTGAAATCCTTCATATATACCTTTGGCTGCTTGAGCTGCTCTATGATAATATTCTTCCACTTCTCATGGAGTGCATTGACCGAGCCGGGAACTGCCTCATAAGGACGTGTGCGGTACACAACATTCATAAATATATCACCATACTGGATTGCCATCGCTACCTTCTTAATCATAGGAAGCGAGTAGGTGAAGCCTGAGTTGCTCTCAAGTCCCTGCACGCTCAGCGATATAACCGGAATATCAGGGTAGCCTGCCTTTATGAGGGCACGGCGGATAAATCCGATATAGTTCGACGCACGGCAGCCACCACCTGTCTGTGTGATGACAAGAGCTGTCTTTGTGAGGTCATATCTGCCTGAGAGCACTGCCTCCATCATCTGTCCTACCACGATAAGAGAAGGGTAGCAGGCATCATTGTTGACATACTTAAGACCTGTATCGACTGCAGACTTGCTCACATTCTTTAGTACTTCGACATTGTAGCCGCAGGAATTGAGAGCAGGCTCAATGAGGTCGAAGTGTATAGGTGACATCTGCGGACAGAGAATAGTGTAATTGCTGTCGCGCATTTCCTTGGTAAATTCTTTTCTGTGGTAAGCACTTGATACGATGCTGCGCTTGTAGTTGTTGTGCTCACGGACCTTTATGGCGGAGATGAGTGAACGGATACGGATTCTTGCGGCACCGAGGTTGTTTACCTCATCTATCTTTAATACGGTGTAAATCTTTCCTGCTGAGGAGAGTATATCATTCACCTGGTCGGTTGTGACGGCGTCAAGTCCGCAGCCGAAGGAGTTGAGCTGTATCATGTCAATGTTGTCCTTGTCGCGGATGAAGCTTGCTGCGGCATACAGTCGTGAATGGTACATCCACTGATCCATTACGATGAGAGGACGCTCAACCTTTCCGAGGTGTGATATAGAATCCTCTGTGAGAACAGCTATTCCGTAGCTGTTGATAAGCTCAGGGATACCATGGTTAATCTCAGGGTCGATATGGTATGGACGGCCTGCGAGAACTATAGCGTGTCTTCCTGTCTCCTCAAGGTATTTGAGGGTTTCCTCACCCTTCTTCATAATATCGCGGCGGCATTCTGCTAATTCATCCCATGCGGCCTGGCATGCGGCAGTAACATCCCTGGAGGAGATGTTGAACTGACCTCCGATTTCCTTGGAGAGACGCTTTGCAAGAACCTTCTCATCCTCAAATGAGAGGAAAGGATTCATAAAGAGTATATTCTCTGTCACAAGCTCTTCTACGTTGTTCTTGATGTTCTCAGCGTAGGAGGTTACGATAGGGCAGTTGTAGTGGTTGTTAGTGTTCTCTATTTCCCTGCGCTCATAAGGTATGCAAGGATAGAAGATAAATTTTATTCCCTGCTTGATAAGCCACGTTACATGACCATGTGCGAGCTTGGCAGGATAACACTCAGACTCACTAGGGATGGATTCAATTCCAAGCTCATATATCTTACGGCTTGACTCAGGCGAGAGAACAACGCGGAAGCCGAGCTTTGTAAAGAATGTGAACCAGAATGGATAGTTCTCGTACATATTGAGTACACGCGGGATACCTACAACACCGCGTGGTGCATCTGTTATCTCAAGAGGTTCATAAGAGAAAAGACGCTTGTTCTTGTACTCAAAAAGATTTGGCACATGGTCTTTATTCTTTTCCTTGCCTATACCACGTTCGCAGCGGTTTCCGGATATGAACTGTCTTCCGCCGGAGAAACGGTTGATTGTGAGGAGACAGCTGTTGGTACAGCCCTTGCAGCGTGCCATTCTTGTCTCGTATGTAAGCTCATTGATTTTCTCAATAGAAAGCATAGTGGTATCCTGACCTTCGTAGCGCTCTCTTGCTACAAGGGCGGCACCGAAGGCGCCCATGATTCCTGCAATATCAGGACGTATAACCTCAACACCTGTAATTTTTTCAAGGCTTCTAAGGACAGCGTCATTGTAGAAGGTACCACCCTGGACAACAATCTGGTGACCTAAATCCTTAGGGTCTGAAATCTTGATAACCTTGTAAAGCGCGTTCTTGATAACAGAGTAGGCAAGTCCGGCAGATATATCCGCCACGCTTGCACCCTCCTTCTGCGCCTGCTTAACCTTGGAGTTCATGAATACGGTACATCTTGTACCGAGGTCTATAGGGTGAGGCGCAAAAAGAGCCTCTTTTGCGAAATCCTCAACAGAGTAGTTCAGCGACTTTGCAAATGTCTCTATGAAAGAACCGCAGCCTGAGGAGCATGCCTCATTGAGCTGGACACTGTCAACGGTGTTATTTTTAATCTTGATACATTTCATATCCTGACCGCCTATATCGAGGATACAGTCAACCTCAGGGTCAAAAAATGCGGCGGCATAATAGTGGGATACAGTCTCAACCTCACCCTCATCGAGCATGAGTGCTGCCTTTATAAGTGCCTCACCGTAGCCTGTTGAACATGAGCGCACGATATGCGCATCGGCAGGAAGGATGGAATATATCTCCTTTATCGCCTTTATGGATGTCGCGAGAGGGCTTCCGTTGTTGCTGCTGTAGAAGGAGTAGAGAAGTGTTCCGTCCTCTGCTACCACTGCAGCCTTCGTTGTGGTAGAGCCGGCATCTATTCCGAGATAGCAGTTGCCGGAGTAGCTTTCAAGACTGCCTTTGATAACGCGGTGGCTGTCATGGCGTGCGCGGAATTCCTTGTAGGCATCCTGCGTGGCGAACAGAGGCTCCATACGCTCTACCTCAAAGTCCATCTTAATCTTATTGTGAAGCTTGGTGATGAGAGCGTCAATATCAATGGCAATCTCATCTTTGGCGGTCATTGCCGAACCTACAGCCGCAAAAAGATGTGAGTGCTCAGGTGCAATGATGTTCTCAGGACCAAGATTAAGCGTGCGGATAAAAGCATTCTTAAGCTCGGACAGGAAGTGAAGAGGTCCGCCTAAGAAGGCAACATTTCCGCGGATAGGCTTACCGCAGGCAAGTCCGCTTATGGTCTGGTTTACAACGGCCTGAAAAATGGAAGCGGATAAGTCCTCCTTGGTTGCTCCTTCATTGATGAGAGGCTGTATATCGGACTTTGCAAATACTCCGCATCGGGCAGCTATAGGGTATATTGCCTGATAATTTTTGGCATACTCATTAAGACCGGTTGCATCGGTCTGCAAAAGGGTAGCCATCTGGTCGATGAATGAGCCTGTACCACCGGCACAGATACCGTTCATACGCTGGTCGATACCGTTGGTAAAATAGATTATCTTGGCATCCTCGCCGCCAAGCTCTATGGCAACATCTGTCTGGGGAGCGTAGTCGCTTAGCGCTGTTGATACGGCTACGACCTCCTGGGTAAACGGAACCTCAAGGTGGCTTGCAAGTGTAAGACCACCGGAACCGGTTATGACAGGGTGTACGCTTATTGCGCCAAGCTTATCCTTAGCCTTGACAAGAAGACCTGCAAGAGTCTCCTGGATATTGGCGAAATGTCTTTCGTAATCTGAAAACAATATATTGTTAGCTTTATCAATAATTGCTATTTTGACTGTAGTGGAACCAATGTCAATTCCAAGTCTGTATTCGGATGTCATCATGAGAATACATCTCCTTTATCTATAAATAATAAGAAAGGTTACAAAACCCAAGTATGTTACATTATATTATAATTTTTTTTAAATATCAATAGCAACCGTCATTGACAAAATATTAAAAAAAAATTATACTAAAAATTGATTTGTTTATAAAAATATGTCCAAAACAATAGATATCAGGCTATTGGGAATAGAGGTAGTCCGTATGTATAAGATATTTTTAAGTTCGGAGCATCACGGAACGGTGCGAAGAAATGAGATAGAGCCGGGATGCTGGATTGCCATGACGGAACCGAGTGCTGATGAGCTGCAGACGGTTGCGTCAGAGTGCAGCATCCAGCTTGAAGACCTTAGGGCAGCACTTGATGACGAGGAGCGCTCACGTATACAGGTCGAGGATGATTATACACTTATAGTTGTTGATATTCCCGTCATTGAAGAGAGAAACGGCAAGGACTGGTACGGAACAATACCTCTTGGTATTGCTGTAACTGACAGCCAGATAATAACTATCTGCCTTGAAGATACCCCTGTTCTTAACAACTTTATGGATGGAAGGGTGAGGGAATTCTATACCTACAAGAAGACAAGATTCATCCTTCAGATTCTGTACAGAAATGCAACGCTTTTCCTCAATTATCTCAGAAATATAGATAAAAGAAGCGAACTGCTTGAGAAGAAGCTTCGTGAAGACCAGAAGAATAAGGAGCTGTTAGAGCTTCAGGAACTGGAAAAGTCACTCGTGTATTTCACAACCTCCCTCAAGGGCAATGAGCTTGTGCTTGAGAAGCTTTTCCGGATAGATAAGATTAAGAAATATCCTGAGGATGAAGACCTGCTTGAGGATGTCATTGTCGAGAACAAGCAGGCGATTGAGATGGCCAGTATATACAGCGGCATTTTAAGCGGAAGCATGGATGCTTTTGCTTCAATTATTTCCAATAACCTGAATCAGTCGATGAAGTTTCTTGCCACAGTTACGATAGTACTTTCTATCCCGACTATGGTGGCGAGCTTTTACGGAATGAATGTGTCTACATCAGGGATGCCGTTTGCAGACAGCCCGTTTGGCTTCCTGATAGTCATAGGATTTTCCATAATCCTGTCATTTATTGTGTCGATTATCTTCTGGAAGAAGGATTTGTTTTAGAAGCTGATGGCTGTCAGGCTTATGTTTCGGGATTGTAGGGATGCCTGTTTGAATATGAGGGAAAAATAATTATTGAGAAAAGGAAAGAGAAAGAGTGAATAATTTTTTAGCAAAACTTGAAAAGAAATATGGAAGATATGCGATAAAGAATCTTATTATTTATGTGCTGGCAGCTTATGGAATCGGCTATGTGCTTTTGCTTACGGCTCCGGCTGCATACAGCTATCTGGAGCTTAATCCCGCACTTGTTATGAAGGGGCAGGTGTGGAGACTTATAACGTGGGTATGTACGGTTCCCGAGAGCTTTTCCTTCTTTATATTGTTTATGTTTATGTTCCAGTATTTTATAGGTTCTTCGCTTGAGAAATATTGGGGAAGCTTCCGCTATAACTGCTATGTCTTTTCCGGTATATTTTTTATGACAATCAGTACAATGATAGTCTACTGGATTACAGGAATCAGCATGAGCCCGAGCACATACTATATCAATATGGCATCTTTTCTTGCATTTGCAGTATGCTTTCCTGATGTCCAGGTGTACTTTATGATGGTTATTCCTATTAAGATTAAGTGGCTTGCGATTATAGATGTGATTTATATGGGTTATGAATTTATTGCTGTCGGAAAATACAAGAGCCTTTACTCCGCTGCCTATGGTGCGGCCGGAGTCCAGTATGCGTCACAGCTTATATGGGCTACGAGAGTGAGCATCATTGTATCCGTGCTTAATTTTATCCTGTTCTATTTCGGAACAAGAAATATGAAAAGATTCGCCCCTAAGGAAATGCACCGCAGGTATGTCTACAAGAAAAACGTCAAGGCAGCGGCAGCTCCTAACGGAACTAAGCATAAGTGTGCTATCTGCGGAAGAACTGAGAAGGATGGGGATAATCTTGTTTTCCGTTACTGCTCTAAGTGTAATGGTAACTATGAATTCTGTCAGGAGCATCTGTACACGCACAAGCATTTTGAGTAATTCAATAAGGAAGCGGAATTGATATGAAAAAGGCATTGATTATAGGTGCGGGTGGTTTTGTCGGGAGTTATCTGGCTGGCTGCCTGCAAAATGAATTTGGCATGGAAGTATATGCAACCAAGCTTCCCGGTACACAGACACAGGATGAATTGCTGTTTCTTGGGGAGAGGATTTATGAACTTGATATTCTGAATAAGAATGACATAGTTGAGCTGCTGTTCGCGGTCAGGCCGGACTATATATATCATCTGGCTGCACAGAGCTCGGTGAGTGTGGCGTGGAAGGAGCCTGCGCTCACTATAGATGTGAATATCAAGGGAAGTGTGAATCTGATGGATGCAGTCAGGGAGCTGTACTATAAGCCGCGGGTGCTTTTGATTGGCTCCGGCGAGGAATACGGACATATTCTGGAGAATGAGACACCGATAAGCGAGGCTACCATGCTGCGTCCGGGAAATATATATGCAGCCACGAAGGTGTGCCAGAATATGATTGGAACCATATACTCTAAGGCTTATGATATGGAGATTATGCTTGTGAGGGCATTCAATCATGTCGGCCCCGGACAGTCACCGATATTTGTGGTGTCGGATTTCTGTAAGCAGGTTGCGGAGATTGAGAACGGGTTAAGGGAACCGGTTATGTATGTGGGAAATCTTGCGGCGAGAAGAGATTTTACGGATGTAAGGGATGTCGTGAGAGCTTATGGACTGCTTTCGCTTAAAGGCAGGGCAGGCGAGACTTACAATGTCGGCAGTGGAAATGCTGTGGAGATAAGAGCAATGCTTGACATGATAATAGGAATGTCGAGCGCTGATATAGAGGTAAAGGTTGACCAGAATAAGATAAGACCGGTTGATGTCCCGGTTATAGAGGCGGATATCACCAAGATAAATGAACAGACGGGATGGAAGCCGGATATTCCATTGAATCAGACCATAAAGGAAATACTTGATTACTGGCGTGAGAGGACAGGGGGTGAAAAGCTTGAGTGAGGAAGCATTATTTGATACCAATGAGATGACAAGTTCAAAAAGATACCTTCACACTCCAAGTGAATTTGCAAGAAAGAAGCTTATATATGTACAGGAGACAGGAAAGCTTAAAAGCATCAAGCCTCATGTAAGCAGCAGAAGCAACCTGGAATCCTATCTTTTTATGGTTGTTATGTCAGGAAACGGAAGAGTGTCATTTGATGGGAAGGATTACAGTGTAAAGGCCGGGGACTGTGCTTTTATTGACTGCCGCAGAAGCTATGAGCATTGCAGCGGAGCGGATTCACAGTGGGAGCTTATGTGGGTTCACATGGATGGAGCACTGCTTAGGGATTACTATGGAATATTCCTTGAAAAAAATGGAGGTTCGCCTGTCTTTAAGGCAGCAGATATAAAGAAATACAGTGGCATTATTGATGAGGTTATGTCAAATCAGGATGAGAAGGACATTACAAGTGAGTATGTAAGCCATAATCTGCTCACTAATCTTGTCACAACCATGCTTGTTGAGATTATCAACGAGGACAATAAGAAGCTCAATCCGGATATACTCAACAGTATCCGCGAATCTGTAAATGCCAGATTCAAGGAGGAGGACCTGCTTGAGAGCGTGTGCGGTGAATACGGCATGGATGAGATAACCATAAACAGGCAGTTCAAGGACAAGTATGGAATTGACCTGTGCGACTATATTCTCAACAGAAGATTTAACTGTGCCAAGGAGCTTTTAAGATTTTCGGTAAAGCCGGTGAAGGAGATAGTGGTTGAATCAGGTATAATGAACACGGATTTGTTCAGACACCTTTTTATTGAAAATGAGGGCATGACTGCCGAGGAATATAGGAAAAAGTGGGCACAGTGGAACAGAGGATAAAAAAGTGCTTGCATTCTATAGAATAGTGTGATATAGTATTAACTGATTTATGATACATGTTGACTGGCAAGAGTGGGTGTGAACCCACTCTTTCGTTTTACTTTAGGGTTTTCTATTTTACAGGAAGCCCCAGGTGGATGTGTTTTAACAGGAAAGGACATTATGGCAAGAAGAGAGGAATATGAGGCAAAGGCCGAGGCAATGATTACTCCTATAATAGAGGCTAATCATTTTGAACTGGTTGATGTTGAGTATGTGAAGGAAGGCAGCAGCTGGTACCTTAGAGCTTATATTGACAAGGAGGGCGGAATCACGGTGGATGACTGTGAGCTTGTGAGCAGGGCATTTTCCGATTTGCTTGATAAAGAAGATTTCATTGATGATGCGTACATTCTTGAGGTCAGCTCACCGGGACTTTTAAGACCGCTCAGGAAGGATAAGGATTTTAGGCGGAATATTGGCAATGAGGTTGAGTTAAGACTCTACAAGGCGGTCAACAAGGTGAAGGAGGACCGCGGTATTCTTACGGCATTTGATGACAGTACGGTTACAATAGAGCATGAGGATGGCACAACCGCTGTCTACGAAAGGGCAGCACTTGCACTCATAAGACTTGCATTCGATTTTTAAAAACATACAGTCTATAAGATTTAAGATGTGAAACATCAATTTTATATGGGCAGGAAGCGGAGCGGATTGCGTATATCATTGACATTACAGCGATAATATGGTCAGAAATGGAGGATATGATGAACAAGGAATTAATTGAAGCACTTAATGCGCTTGAGAAGGAGAAGGAGATAAGCAAGGAGAAGTTACTTTCGGCTATAGAGACTTCACTTCTTACAGCTTGCAAGAATCACTTTGGAAAGGCAGATAATTTTAAGGTGACAATCAACAGGGAGACAGGTGATTTCAAGGTTATCGCCGAGAAAGAGGTTGTCGATGATGTGACAGACGACACAACACAGATAAGCCTTGCAGATGCTAAGATGATTAACGCTAAGTATGATATCGGAGATATGGTAAATATTGAGGTTAAGTCGAAGGATTTCGGACGTATTGCAATACAGGTTGCAAAGAATGTCATTCTCCAGACCATCCGTGAGGAGGAGAGGAATGTTCTTTTTGACCAGTACAGCAGCAAGGAAAAGGAAGTTGTGACAGGTGTTGTGCAGCGCTATGTCGGGAAGAATGTTATTATCAATCTCGGCAAGGTTGACGCAACACTCAACGAGAGCGAGATGGTGAGGGGTGAGACCTTTAAGCCTAATGACCGTGTCAAGGTATATGTGCTTGAGGTAAAGAACGGAAACAAGGGACCTAAGATTTTAGTTTCAAGAACACATCCGGAGCTTGTGAAGAGACTCTTCGAGGCTGAGGTTGCTGAGGTTCGTGATGGAACAGTCGAGATTATGAATGTGGCAAGAGAGGCAGGCTCAAGAACTAAGATAGCAGTATGGTCAAGTAATCCTGATGTAGATCCTGTAGGAGCTTGTGTAGGTATCAACGGAGCAAGAGTTAACGCCGTTGTTGAGGAGCTTGGCGGTGAGAAGATTGATATTGTCGCATGGAATGAGAATGCGGCATATCTGATTGAGAATGCGTTAAGCCCGGCTAAGGTTGTATCTGTTATCGCAGATGATGAGGCTAAGACGGCAAGAGTTGTTGTTCCTGATTACCAGCTTTCACTTGCAATCGGCAAGGAAGGACAGAACGCAAGACTTGCAGCTAAGCTTACAGGCTTTAAGATTGATATAAAGAGTGAGTCACAGATGAAGGAGCTTGGTGAAGATTACATGAATCCTTATAACGATGAGTACGAGGAGGATGAATATTCACAGGATGATAACTATGAGGATGAGGCTTCCGGGACAGAGGAGAAGTAATCCACACAGTATTAGTATTTTATTGATAGAAAGCGTGATGTTATGGCTGTAACCAGAAAAATACCACAAAGACAGTGCTTAGGCTGTGGTGAAATGAAAGACAAGAAATCCATGCTCAGGGTAATAAAGACACCGGAGGGAGAGATTCTTCTTGATGCGACCGGTCGAAAGAACGGAAGAGGTGCATATATCTGCGCAGATATGAATTGTCTTAACAAAGCAATCAAATCGAAGGGCTTGGAACGCTCACTTAAGTGCCAGATACCTTCCGATGTATATGAAGCACTTAAAAAGGAGTTAGAGAAAATTGAATCAAGATAGAATACTTTCAATGATAGGTCTTGCCACCAGAGCAGGAGCGGTTACAAGTGGTGAGTTTTCTGTGGATAAGGCCATAAAGGCAGGAAAAGCCCGACTTGTTATCATAGCAGATGACGCCTCGGACAGGACGAAGAAGGGATTTAAGGATTCCTGTTCATTCTATGGAGTTCCGCTTGTGATATATAAAGACAAGGAGACTCTCGGACATTCAATGGGAAAGCAGTTTAGGGCGTCACTGGCAATTCTCGATACGGGATTTGCTGATTCGCTGTTAAAGAAATGCAGGGAATTATCGGATTCCCAGGTCGAAATAATTGAAGGAGGTAATGCTGATGCCTAAAATGAGAATATATGAATTATCGAAAGAATTGAATTTAAAAAATAGTGATATAGTAGAGTATTTACAGAGCAAAAATGTAGATGTCAAGAGTCATTCGAGCAGCATTGATGATAATGCAATCGACATGGTTAAAAAGCATTTTGGAAAGGGTACAACAGTGCAGAATACAGAGGCACCTAAGGAGATAAAGGAACAGCCTGCAAGAAATGAGCAGGCAGCAAAGCAGGAGGCTGTTGCTACAGCACCTCAGACGAAAAATGAGCAGGTAAAGAATGAGCAGAAGCCTGCCGAAAAGAAATCACATATTACCGCTGTATATAATCCTCATAACAGCGACCGCAAGGATATACGTGATAATCGCAGACAGGATAATGGCGCAAACAGAGATAATGGCTTCAGACGTGACGGAAACCGTTCTGATGGAAACAGAGACGGAAACAGGGATAACGGCTTCAGGCGTGACGGAAACCGCCCTGATGGAAACAGAGACGGAAACAGGGACAACGGCTTCAGGCGTGACGGAAACCGTCCTGATGGAAACAGAGACGGAAACAGGGACAATGGCTTCAGACGTGACGGAAACCGCCCTGATGGAAACAGGGACAACGGCTTCAGACGTGACGGAAACCGTCCTGATGGAAACAGGGACAACGGCTTCAGGCGTGATGGAAACCGTCCTTCCGGAAACAGAGATGGCTTTAACAAGGATGGCGGCTTTAATAAAGACGGCGGAAGAAATGACAGAGGCGATAACAGAAGACCGGGCGGAAACGGTAACTTCAGAGGTGGTAACAGGGATAATTTCGCAAAGGATGCAGATGCTAAGGGCGGAATGGGCGACGCAAGAGAGGTCCGTGAGGCTAAGGAGCAGAGAAGCCGTGAGCGTGAGAACCGCTTAAATGATCGCAATAAGTATGACCGCGAGGACAAAAAAGAGAACACCAAGGGACTTGAAAAGACTGTTAAGAATAATAAGCCGGTAACACAGAAGCCACAGGAGGAAGAGGATACAATCAAGACACTTGTACTTCCGGATGTGCTTACAATCAAGGAGCTTGCCGAGAAGATGAAGCTTCAGCCTGCAGCAGTAGTTAAGACTCTTTTCCTTAAGGGAACTATTGTAACAGTTAACCAGGAAATTGATTTTGATACTGCTGAGGAGATTGCACTTGAGTTTAACTGTATCTGTGAGCATGAGGTGAAGGTAGATGTCATTGCTGAGCTTCTTAAGGAGGAAGAGGAAGATCCGGCTACACTTGTTCCAAGACCACCTGTTGTATGTGTAATGGGACACGTTGACCATGGTAAAACCTCTCTCCTTGATGCAATACGTTCAACCAGTGTCACATCGAGAGAGGCCGGTGGTATCACACAGCACATCGGTGCATACACAGTTGAGATAAATGGTCAGAAGATTACCTTCCTTGATACACCTGGACATGAGGCATTCACGGCAATGAGAATGCGTGGAGCACAGGCAACAGATATAGCGATTCTTGTCGTTGCGGCTGATGATGGTGTAATGCCACAGACTATAGAGGCTATCAACCATGCCAAGGCAGCAGGCATTGATATAATTGTTGCGGTTAATAAGATAGATAAGCCTAATGCAAATATTGAGAAGGTTAAGCAGGAGCTTGTTGAGTACGGACTTGTAGCAGAGGACTGGGGCGGAGATACAATATTTGCACCTGTTTCTGCACATACTAAGGAAGGTATCGATAATCTTCTTGAGATGGTTCTGCTCACAGCAGAGATGAGAGAGTTAAAGGCTAATCCTAACCGCCGTGCAAGAGGTCTTGTCATTGAGGCACAGCTTGATAAGGGCAGAGGTCCTGTCGCTACACTTCTTGTACAGAAGGGTACACTTCATGTCGGAGACGCTGTGGCAGCTGGTCCGTGCTTTGGTAAGATAAGAGCAATGATAGATGATAAGGGACGTAAGATTAAGGAAGCAGGTCCGGCAACACCTGTAGAAATATTGGGACTTAATGATGTTCCTGGTGCCGGTGAGATATTCGTATCTCCTGCAACTGAGAAGGAGGCGAGAGCATTCTCTGATACCTTCATCCGTGAGGGAAGAGTTAAGCTTCTTGACGATACCAAGAGCAAGCTTTCACTTGATGACCTGTTCTCACAGATCAAGGCAGGTAATGTTAAGGAGCTCGGTCTTATCATCAAGGCTGACGTGCAGGGCTCTGTGGAGGCAGTTAAGCAGAGCATGCTGAAGCTTTCCAACGAGGAGGTTGTGATAAAGATTGTGCATGCAGGTGTTGGTGCCATCAACGAGTCCGATGTCATTCTTGCTTCCGCTTCTAATGCGATTATTATCGGCTTCAACGTACGCCCTGATAATATGGCAAGAGAGATTGCAGACCGCGAGAAGGTTGATGTAAGACTCTACAGAGTAATCTATCAGGCGATTGAGGATGTCGAGGCAGCGATGAAGGGTATGCTTGATCCTATATACGAGGAGAAGGTTATCGGTCATGCTGAGGTACGCCAGACCTATAAGGCATCAGGTGTAGGTACGATTGCAGGCTCGTATGTGTTAGATGGTATGATTACGAAGGCTTCCAAGGTCCGTGTTACAAGAGAAGGGGAGCTTATATACGAAGGACCTCTTGCTTCACTTAAGAGATTTAAGGATGATGCTAAGGAGGTCAAGGCGGGCTACGAGTGTGGTATTGTTCTTGAAAAGTTCAATGACATCAAGGAGCTTGACCAGATTGAGGCATACATTATGGTAGAGGTGCCAAGGTAACATAAGCCTGAGGGCATAACCCTGACGCTGTATATTCAGGATGTACAGGGGGTGCCTTCAATTTGCAGAGCAATAATAAAATAAGCCGGGGCTGATGTCCCCGGCTTGTAGTGTTAAAATAAGAGTTTAATTTTTATTCGCTCGGAAATGGAGTAAATATGCGTAAAAATAGTATTAAGAATTCCCGAATCAATGGGGAGGTTCAGAAGGAACTCAGCAATATTATCCGCAATGAGGTCAAGAACCCTAATATCAGTCCATTGACATCGGTTGTTGCGGTGGATGTCACGCCGGATCTTAAGGAATGTAAGGCATATATAAGTGTTTATGGTGATGAGGCTGCTCAGGCGGCTACAATTGCAGGGCTTAAGAGTGCGGAGGGATTTATAAGAAGCCGGCTTGCAAAGACGGTGAACCTTAGAAATACGCCGCAGATACATTTTATACTTGACCAGTCTATAGAGTATGGTGTGAGAATGTCTAAAATTATTGACGAGGTTAACAAGGAGAATCACGAATGATATATCTTGATGAGATACTGCAGGGGGTAAAGACTGTAGGAATCACAGGCCATATAAGACCTGATGGTGACTGCGTCGGCAGTACGCTGGGTGTGTACAACTATATATGTGATAATATGCCGCAGGTGGATGTTGATATCTGTCTGCAGCCGATTAATGATAAATTTTTATTTTTAAGAAACAGTGATAAGATAAAAGAAAAAGCTGATGGGAATAAGATATACGATTTATTTATCGTATGCGACTGTGCAGCATTTGACAGGTTTGAGGATTTCAGGGAATGCTTTGAGAAGGCCGGGAAAACAGTTGTATTCGACCACCATATAAGTGGACAGGAGATAGGAGATATGAATATGATTTCTCCTAAGCTTTCATCATGCAGTGAGCTTATATATGAGGCGATGAACCCGGATAAGATTTCTAAGAGCACAGCGGAGTGCCTTTATCTTGGAATTATCCATGATACGGGTGTATTCAAGTATCAGGGTGTGACAGCGCGCACGATGCAGATTGCAGGGAAGCTTATGGAAAAAGGTATAGATTTTACCAATATTATAGACAATACTTTTTACATGAGAACCTACAGACAGAGCCAGGTTCTTGGCAAGGCACTTCTTGAGAGCGTACAGTTCTGTGACGGAAGATGTATTTTCACTGTGCTGACAAAGCGGGATATGGTGTTTTACGGTGTCACAAGCAAGGATCTCGGAGGTGTTGTGGAGCAGCTCCGGCTTAATGATACGATTGAGGTGGCAATATTCCTGTATGAGACAGAGAAGAATGAATATAAGGTGAGCATGCGTTCAAAGAACATAGTGGATGTAAGCAAGATTGCCAAGAGATTCGGCGGCGGTGGTCATATCAGGGCGGCAGGCTTCGACATGGCAGCGAATGACCCTAGGGATATCATCAACAATATCGGCGCACTTGTTGAACTTCAGTTTAATTCCGCACAGAGATAGGGAGGATACATTATTGTATAACGGAATTATAAATGTTTATAAGGAAGCAGGCTTCACATCGCATGATGTTGTAGCAAAGCTGCGCGGAATATTCGGACAGAGAAAAATCGGGCATACAGGAACCTTGGACCCGGCTGCGACAGGAGTACTTCCGGTGTGCCTTGGCAATGGAACCAAGCTTGTGGATATGATAACGGACAGAAGCAAGGTGTATGAGGCAAGGGTTCTTCTTGGTGTCACAACCGATACTGAGGATACAACGGGAACTGAGACCGGAAAGAGAGAGCTTGCCGGGGAGTTCTTTGCCGGAGACAGTGAAGGCGTTGCGGATAATATCAAAAGGGTTCTTGAAGGCTTTACAGGTGGGTATGACCAGATACCGCCAATGTACTCTGCGATTAAAAAGGACGGAAAGCGTCTCTATGAGCTTGCGCGTGAGGGCAAGGAGATTGACAGGGTGGCAAGACATGTGGAGATTTATTCTATAGAGCTGATTTCTGTGGAGCTTCCTTACTTTACAATGCGGGTCCACTGCGGTAAGGGAACCTACATCCGCTCACTGTGCAGGGATATAGGCGGGCAGATTGGGTGTGGGGCGTGTATGGACAGGCTGTGCCGTACACAGGTTGGAAGATTCACGCTTTCAGAAGCACTTACGCTTGAGGAATTACAGAAGCTTAAGGACGAGGATAGATTGTCCGAAGAAGTCATTCCTGTGGATGTGATGTTTGAGGAGTATATGCCTGTGCATGCGGGGGAAGAATATTTTAAGCTTATAAAAAACGGAAATAAGGTTGACAGCAGGATATGTTGTGACCTGTATTCTCCGGTCAGAATGTACTGTGATGGTGTATTCTACGGAATATATGAGCTTGATGACAGGAAGAAGGAATATTATCCTGTAAAAATGTTCGCATGTGGGGAATAATCCGGGGTATGAAGAGGTTGATATATGAATATATTTAATGGTGTTACACAGTTTTCTATACCTGATAGGACGGTTGTCACATTTGGTAAATTCGATGGGATACATATGGGACACATGGCGCTTATAAATACTGCGGGAAGAATTGCAAGAGAACAGGGGTATAAGCTTGCTGTGTTTACATTCGATGTTCCGCCGAACCTGCACTTTGAGAAATTTGAGGGTACCCAGATAACAACCAACTATGAAAAGAGAATAATGTTTGCCGATGCCGGCGTTGACTATCTGGTTGAATATCCGTTCAACGAGGAGACGGCGTCAATGGAGCCGCTTGAGTTTATCAAGAAAGTTATTTTTGGCAATCTTAACGCTGCACATGTGGTTGTAGGAACAGACTGGCATTTCGGAAAGGATAGAAGCGGGAACTGCGATGTCCTCATGGCAGCGCAGAAGCTGTACAACTACGAGGTTCATATTGTGGAAAAGGAAAAATATGAACAGAGGGAAATAAGCAGTACATGGATCCGCGAGGAAATCCAGCTTGGAAACATGGAGAATGTCAATATCCTGCTGGGTTATCCGTATATGATAATGGGCAAGGTTGAGGAAGGCAGACATCTTGGAAAGGAGATGGGGTTTGCGACCGTCAATATATATCCTTCCCCTGAAAAGCTGCTTCCCCCATACGGAGTGTATGCATCTAAGCTTATTGCGGATGGCAATGAGTACTACGCGATAACCAATATCGGTGTCAGACCTACATTTGACGATTCGGAGAGAATAAGCGTTGAGACACATCTGCTTAACCATAAGGAGAATATGTATGGCAAAGAGGTAAGGGTGGAGCTGTTACATTTTGAAAGACCGGAGATAAAATTCGATACGGTGGACAAGCTGATATCGCAGGTTGAAGCAGATATTGAATTTACAAAGACGTTTTTTCTGTTATAAGACTATTAAGCTATAATATGCGGATTTTAAAGTGTTTGTTTATGAATGACAGGTATGATTCCAAGGGCAGCTTTACAGTGCATATTATGATTGTGGTTGGTATAAGAAATGATATCTTATTTTAGGAGACATTAATTTTATGGCAAAAAAAGGTTTGGATATAAAGACAATCCAGCCTGTATTAAGGGATGTGACCAAGCGAAACGGCTGGTCGCTGTGTGTGGGTGCCGGGACATCAGTTCCGGCACTTGCTGATTGGTACACACTGGTTGAGCTGCTCATCAAAAATAATTGCAGCAAAAATGAGATTATAGATATAGATGTATACAGAAGGATGGACTTCTCACCTGAGGCGATGATTCAGGCGGTGCAGAATCACATGCATTTAAGTGACAAGGAGTTCATAGGGCTTCTGTCCGATGAGATATACCGTCCTATAAGGACAGCTCTCACGGCACAGGAGTGGGATACATTTGTCAAGATACATGAGACGGAGCATTTATCATGTATAACCAAGGAGAACTGGGGGACATATTCCGGCATTATAGACCGAATGTTTGCGACAACAAGTGCCAATCTTATGGCGAAGGTTGTCATAGATGCGGTGCATGAGGGGGTTGGACCGCGCTCGATTCTAAGCTTTAATGTTGAGGCTGTATTTTTAACGCTTCTCAACTTCTATTACATGCAGACCGGCAACAGCAACAGGGTGCTCTTTGACAGAATCGCCAACAGCATTCATGTCCAGAAGCATGACAGAATACCGTATTTTCACTGCCACGGTGTAATTCCGATTAACGGCTACAGTGCCAGAAAGGGGCATCTTGCGAGTGACAAGCTGGTGCTTACCGAGGACAATTATCTTGAGCTTGCCAATAACTCATTCTCATGGCAGGCTACAAGCTTTATAGATAACTGCATGAACAGGAGGGTTGTGTTCTGCGGCGTATCCCTCACTGATGCTAATATGAGACGATGGCTATCATGGATTCACGCCAACAAGATGGCTGAGTTTAAGGAAAATGGGCTTGACTGCAAGGATGCAACGGAGCATTTCTGGATTCGCAAGAAGCCTAACACGATTCAGGAGAAGATATGGCTTGAGGAGTCGGTGGCTCATCTTGGCGTGAGACTTGTCTGGATTGATGAGTGGAACCAGACGGGGAAGGTGCTGAAAAAGATGCTGGGGCTTTAGAATAAAAGCTGTTGACAATATATCACCAAATAAAGCAATACTATTTTTGAAAAGGGACACTTTTACCTTGTTTTTTAAAGAAAAATTGTAAAAATCAGGATAAAAGTGTCCCTTGTAATATTATGGCGAATATGGTAGCTTTTAGGTAAGAATATATTCTTGATGGGAACAATTAACTTAATGATGAAGTTGGTGCCGACGTGAATGATAAAGGGAGGTGTTATACATGAGATATTATAAGAGATTTAAATTGATTATATCGGTTGCTATGCTTCTTTTTACCATAGGCTGTGTCAGGCAGGAAAATAAAAGTGATGAAAGCTATGACTTATTAAGTTCGGACATGTGGAAAACAGATGGTTTTGCTGTAAATGATAAAGTCCTTGATGAGCAGGAATTGTGGGTTGACAAATATGAAAGACTTGAGCATGAGACTGTGCAGCATAATGAAGAAAATGAGGAGATTTATAAGCAGTCTGAGCTAGGGGTAATAGGAGACTGTATTTACAGATATAGCGGCGTTATAGATAGTTTAAATGGTGAATATTTAAGGAGTGTAATTGAGTACACGGATATCACATCCATGAAGACTGATTCAATGGAATTCACATCAGAGCAGATGGGAAAAAAGACAGACTCCGGGTATGTTTTGTCGATGGATGTATATGGTGATGGCAGGTATGCTTTCAAGTGGCTTGGGTATGCCATTGGCGATTCAGACAATGCGACAGCAATAACTGATGACAGCCTTGTGTTCATAGATAAGAATGGTGTTGCGAAAGAAACAGAGCTTTGCGGTTTATTCCTTGAAAATGGATTAGATATGCAGGAATATATTGATGAATGGAAATTTGGGAATTGTTTCTGTGATGTATATGACAATATTTATACTATAAGCAACAGTGCGGGTAAGCTGTATATTTTTGACTCCGAGGGAAAATTGATAATGAAATATGAATGTCAGAAAGCAACTTATTTAAAGACATTTATCAGAACTGCTACAGGGGAACTTATATGGGCTTGCAATGATTATACAAAGAATAAGACATATTTTATCTGGTTTGATGTACAGAATGGGGAAGTCAGGGAACTTGCTGAAATAAAGGAAAACATTAAGCAGCTTTATGCCATGATTGATAATGAGCTGTACTATGAGAATGCGGAAGGAATAGTGCGGTGGGACATAGTATGTGGTGAAAGAAAGCTTGTTTTCGGTTTTGTAGAAAATGGAATTCAGGATTATTATAAAAAACAGCTTATATTCAAGGATGATAACAGCAAGGTGTTAAGAATATATGCTGATGGACAGTATCAGGATTGGCTGGCATATATGTCGGATACACCTGTCAGTAAAGAAGTTATGGTACGCATATCAGACATCCGTGATGGATGTTACAGAGTTGCTTTAAGTGCAGGTGTGGCAGAACGCAATTATCCGGCTTGTGAATACAGGTATGAGACTGGGGAAGACAGAGACGATTATAGAACACAGGTTATGACACAGATGGTAGCTGGCGAAGGACCTGATATACTGTACGTTTCGCGTGATGATATGGAAATACTGTATAAAAAAAGGCTGATTGCGGACTTAAGGGAGTATATTTCTGATAATACCCTTAATACGGTAATGCCCAATGCTTTGGATCTTGGGAATAAGGATGGAAAGCTTGTTGGAATGGCAGCAGGTGTGATGGCATACACTCTTATGGTACAGGATGATGTGTGGAGTGGTGACAACTGGACGATTGATGATATGATTTCGCTGCTTGAGAGTGGAAAGCTTTCCGGACGAATGTGTTATGAAGAACTTCAGAGAAATGTGCTTGCGGATTCTGCATATGCAATATTCACCTTAGTTAGTGATATGATAAGCGGTGATAACTTTGTAATTGACTGGGAAAATATGGAGAGTCATTTTGACGATGAACGTTTTGTAAAACTGCTTAAATTTTTTAGTGGATATGACAAAAAGCAGACTGATGTATCGGAGGAACAGCTTCGTGGGGCGGTAAAGTATGTTGATCTTTCAAATTTAAGTTCGGTAGGAAATTATAAGGGACTGAAGGGCAATGAAGGTTGGCATTATGTGGGATATCCTACAGATAGTGGATGTGGAAGTTATATTATGGATTATGGTATGGTGGTTGTAAATGCCAGGACGACTTCAAAAGAAGCTGTGACAGCATATATGGAGAGTTTTTTGGGCATGGAGGTACAGGAGAATTTTAGTTCGGACAGTAATTATTCTAGTTTTCCTGTATTACCATTATCAGTGGATGACATTGTTTATCCAGATGAGGATAATGGCAAAGAGAATGCTTCGTGGCATAACATGAACATACTTCAATTTGATGATGGTACTACCTCTGTACATGAGGTAAATGAAATGTTCAAGCACTGTGCTCCTGCAATGAAAAGATACTATGCAATAAATATGATTGTAGCGGATGAACTTAATGCATATATTTCTGGCGAACGAACCGCGGAGGAAACAGCAGCCATTATTGATGACCGTGTGCAGATTTATCTGGATGAGATTCGCTGATTAAATTGATTTTACATGAATTATTGATGGAGGAAAACAGGTATGAAAAAAATAATAAAAAAAGTCCTGAAAATAAAAATTGCTGCAGCAAGTGTGATTGCCTTGCTGATTATTGCGTTGGTTATTGCAGGGCTTATCATATTTGTTCCGAAATCAATAAAAGATACAGGGCTTTATTATAATGATAAAGGTGAAACTGTAACAGTTTCCGTGAATGTCAGGTACCATAAGGGTATCAAGAACAGCTATTATACAGGTGAGGTTATTGTTGATGGCACAACCTATAGGAGTGTATATGACCTGTATCACACTAAAAACCGTCTGTTTGTCATAGAGAATGATTATGCTTTGACAGCTTTCAAAAATATATTGTCGCTTACAGACTTTAGCGATGGAGACAGGACAGTCAGGATAATAACTATTTTAAAAAATGGGAAATCGGAGAGCTATATTGGACCTGCTGCAGATTATGGTGAAATACAATCAGAGTTTGGGACAGAGGCAATCGAAAGTGAGAGCACACAGGAAAATAAAAAAATATATTATATTTATGACAATAATTCGCCGGCAGTTTCCTATGAGTTTGATACAATTAATTTGTATGAGGACAGAGAAGCCGAGTGTATAACCAAGGTGGTTAATCCGACAGAGACAGTTGAAATAGAGTATACGAATTATGGCTCTGTGATAAGTCCATTTCCAAAGTGGATTACTGTGAATGGAAATAAACTTGAATATGATTTAAAATATTATGATAGTCATTCTTATGTGAAATCGTATTGTATGGGATTTACATATAAGGGTGAGCATTATAATTTTTTACAAAAAAATGGAAATATTTCAGGAATAGAGAAAGACGGAGAGCCAATTGTATACTATAGCTACGGAAGTGATAGATTTAAGGATGAAGTGACAGGTGTTTTTTCAAAGAACGAATGCGGAGACTGGGTTCTGAATAGTGATGAATCGTTCATTGGAAATATAAATAAAATTAGAGGAAGCTTTGTTACAGACGAAGTCCATATATATGATGATGAAACTGGTTTTTACATAGACAGCTATTCACCAGCTGGTTCGTCACAGAGTGTATACAGTTATATGACAACTGAATATGGGCTTCCGTCAGAGGTTGAATTTACTGGTGGAAGATATGAACTTGTAAGGCGGAATGAGACAGAATCTGGCAATGATATTGCTGTACAGACTGTGGATGCAGGCACAGTATATTATTCTTCTGATTATTTTAATGAACTTCTTTTGCCGGAATATGATAAGCTTGAAAATGAGGAGTATCAGGCAGGTGAAGAAAAAAATAATGTTCAGTTTAGCATTATTTATGATGAAAATCTGAACGAGTACACTAAAGGACAGATTGGAGTCGAATATGTTTCAAGGTTTGGTCTTACCTATGTATACCAATTTGAAGATTTATGCCTGATGTACAATGAAAAAGAGATTATTATAAATAAGGATGGTCAGGAATACAGACTGCCATACGATTTGTCGAATCCGGATTCACCAATATTGCCGGTATATTATATATATAGACTTGAAAACGATAAAAACGGTACTATGGATATCGCGATAAAAACCGGAGAAGAGAACAGTGCTTTAATTGATATATCTGAAATGTCTATTGTTAAGCAGCCAACAGAGTGAATATAGTTTGTTAAAATTAAGCTTAATAGTTCAAATTATAGTTGACATTTCACCCCCAATGTGCTATTGCTCATCTTAGTGAGAGTCTTGTCTGTATTGGTGGGGGTAAGGTATGGTAAATAAAGAATATTCTCAGGTGTTGACTAAGGATAATGAGGGCTTTTTCAGGTTTATAGTGAGCACCATGGATAATTGCGGTATCACAACGGAGCAGTTGACTTACGGGCTGTGTGACACGGAGGAATGGGACAGTCTGCTTGCGGGCGAATATCTGGATAAGCTTATGATGAGCCGCCTGCTGGATAGACTGGGCTGCCGCGGACTAAGATGTGATATTCTCCTGTTCGGTTCGGAGTATGATGACTGGCAGGAGCGTATGGATATTGTATTTGCCATCAATGATGGAGAGACGGAGCTTGCAGAAAAAATACTGGAAGAATATGCTTGCAGAAAAATCGTACAAAAAAATATTGATAAAATGGGATGTAATGAAAGGCTTGAGTACCAGTTTGTGCTTATGATGCAGGCTCATATCATGCTGGGTGGAAGATTTGACAGAACAGAGCTTATTGCAAAATTGCAGAAGGCGGCAGTGCTGACCATACCGCAGGGAGTGGATGTGGCATTTGATAATGGTATGAAGATTATTTTATCAGTGCAGGAGCTGGATATTCTGTTGGAGTATTATTATCAGCATGTGTGCCGTGAAATCGAGGAAAAGAATATTAAGACTGTGGACTACTATATAGGGCGTATTCGTAAAGTAATAGATTATATTCTGTCCGCCGATTGGTTTAATGCACTGTCAAAAGCAGGCATACTTCCAAAGGCTGTATATTATGACATGCTGTCAATTCAGGAAAAAATGCAATTTAACGCAGCTGACCATGACGGACTTATATATATCGTAGATGAACTTAACAGCTATGGCAGATGTCTTTCTGATTATGATAATTCTATAGAAGTGTTGCGGGATGGCGGAAGAATATATTACCTGGCTGAACTGTGTGATATGATGGACGCTATTGTATCAAGAATGAAAAAGCTGCTGTCGGAGGATGTCTGCAAAAGCATGAAGCTGGATGACATAAAAAACACAGCTGACAGGTGCCTGGAAATGCTTCTCTATATAGAAAAATTGACAGGTATCAGCAGATATACGAAAAACGGCATGTACATGTATTTTGAACCTAATGTGTACAGAATGGAGAAGGTTGTCGCCGACCGCAGGAGATTACTTGGAATAACACAGAACCAGCTGGCGGAGGGAATATGTACGGCTAAGACAATAAGGCGGCTTGAGCAGGGGCATTGCAGACCGCATGGCTACAATCTCTACGAGATACTCAACAGGCTTGAGCTGTACTCTGATTTTGTCATGGATGAGATTGTGTCATACAATGCCGGGGATATGGAGCTGTTGGAAAAGGTGTATGATGCCATCAGCATGAATGAGACTGAAAGGGCACAGGAGCTGTTGCAGACATTAAAGGCAAATATAGATATGGGATATACAAGAAATAGGCAGATGGTGGAGCGGCTAGAGTTGGATTTTGATTATCAGGGGGGAAAAATATCAAAAAAAGATTATGAGGATGACCTGAAAAAAATAATTGGCTATTCGGTAAAATATGAGAATTTTTTTCGGAGTGTCAATGTATATCTGACTGATAGCGAAGCTTCAATGCTGCAAATGATGTATAATCTGGAGAAAGATAATGATGGTGTGTTATATTTACATGATATGCTCTCACGATATGAAAGAAAAGAATTATACATCCGCAAAATTGAGCTAATCCAAACTGCTTTTGCAAGTGATTCAGGAAACAGGGGAGTGTATGACAGCTCAAATATGGAGTTCATGGATGTCATAAATGAGAATTTCAGAATAAAAAGAATATATAATATAGCCAGATGTACTTACGGTATATGGTGGAATAATGATATGCAACACAAATATTCAACAGACCAAAGCAGGGAAATGTTAAATATTTGTGTTGATATCAGCGATTTTGCAAAAGAATACATGTATAAGCAGTTCTTTTTGAAAAAGTTAGATTCTATTTTGGGATTACAGTAGTTCCCGATATATCATCAACTAAAGCAATACTATGTTCGTATGAAGGTATATTGTCTACATGTATTGAATCAAAAAATGGCAGTAATACACTGACTAATAAAAGAATCACACACAATTTATTAAGTTTTTTTCTTATCATGGCAGTACCTCCTATGAATTAAAGATTATTTATGTAATATATTAAGTATAACATTACATAAAGTTTTGTAAAGGGACACTTTCACCTAATTATTTAACTAAAAAATGAAAAAATAAGGGTGAAAGTGTCCCTTGCAATGTTATTGGGAATATGGTAGTTTTTAAGTAAGAATATATTCTTGATGGGAACAATTAACTTAGCTGCTTTGAAACAAGTATAATGAACATGTTTCATACGAAAGAAAGGAGATTTACTATGTATAATACGAAGAAAACTTCAATTAAAAAAAGTATAGCTGTTTTTTTAGCAATAACATTTTGTGTGATTTGCTTTGACAGAACTGTTGTTTTTGCAAGTGTACCGAATTATTGTTCTAATTGCGGAGCAAAGTTGGAAGGACATGCTGAGCACGTTGGAAATTGGACGGAAAAACATTATGTATCTACTGGATATTATTATGATGGAAAACCAGTTATGAATGAGTGTATCGTACACTGTAGCATGGATAGGGTGGCAAGGTTATGCCCTAATGGGTGTGGAGTGGCTTGGTCGGAAGATAAGCCTAAAGAGACACATACGAGTAAATATTGTAGTAAATACGGAAAATAGAGATTATGTTAAAACTTCAAGGCAGGCTGATATTTGTACAAAGCCTGCTTTGAAGTTTTTGCTTTTATGATAATAATATAGGGGGAAAATAATTTGAAAAATTTTAAGATGTTGGGAATATTTTTTATTGTTACAATAACATTTTTTATCAGTGGCTGTGGCAGTCGGGAGAATGAGGCTGATAAAAAGTCAACATCATCTATTGAGTTAATGTGGAAAACAGATGGTTTTGTCACTGATGATGAGGTTGTCAAGGAGCAGGAACTATGGATAGACAGATACATAAGGTGGGAACATGACGATGTGGAGCTGCTTAGCGATGATGAGCGAGCTCTTGAGACTATTGAGGGAGGTGCGCTGCAGGACTGCATTTACAGATTCACTCCTGTTAATACTTTATCTGAGCTTACTACTGTGAGGGTGGTCATGGAATGTATTGACACGGTTTCTATGGAAAAAAAGGTGACGTTATTCCTGCCTGAGCAGATAGGAGCTGGGGAAGACAATTCAGGTTTTGTCTGTGGTGTCAATGCAGCTGTTGATGGTTCGTACATCTTTCATTGGCTAAAATATGGATATGACGGGGACGACTTTGTGCAGAAGGCTAATGAACTGGTGTATTTAACTGAGGACAGCGGCAAGGTGGAGACGAATCTTCTTCCGGCATATATTGAAAAGGGATTGATTCGTGAAAAATATAACAGCATTGTGTTTCACAGTCAGGAGCTTTCGTTTGATGTTTTTGGAAACAGCTATGTGATTGGAGATAATTCGGATAGTCTGTTTGTGCTGGATATGGATGGAAAAAATATTTCAGAATACTACTGCTCTGCGGGAGAACAGATTGGAAAGCCGATGAACACGGAAGATGGAGAGTTGATTTTTCCATGTTATAATAAAAATGATAAAACAACAAGCTTGTTGTGGGTAGATGTTAAAAATGAAAATATAAAAACTCTGGCCACAATAAACGACATCATTTTGCAATTGTATGGTTTGAAGGAAAATAATTTATATTATGAGAATAACGACGGTATTATAAGATGGGACGTTACATCGGGAACGAGAAAGCTCATATTTGAGTTCAAAGAAAATGGGGTTTTGGATGTTTATGAAAAACAGCTGGTACTGCGAAGCGATGACACTACGGTGTTAAGGATGTACGGACAGATAAACGGAGAATTTGAGGACTGGCTGCTGGTTATGTCTGATAAACCGGTTGATAAGAATGACCCGGTTCGTGTTGTGAGCCTTACTAATGAATCAAACAGGGTGAAAACCTGTGCCAGAGTTGCTGCAAGGAAGAATCCTGAGTATTCATATAAATATGAGGATAAAAATGGCATTGACGAGACAGATTTTTATGCCAGAATTATGGCAGAGCTGATGTCGGGACAGGGACCTGATATCCTGTATGTATCGGCAGAAAATATGGAACTGCTAGGTCAAAAGGGGCTTCTTGCCGACCTGCGTGGATACATTTCTGAGGAATCACTTAATAAGGTTATTCCGGGAGTATTGAAGCTTGGAATGGATAATGGAGTGCTAATCGGAATTGCCTCCGATATAACGGCTACGTCCTTAATGATTAGGGATGATGTATGGAACGGAGATAGCTGGACACCGGACGATATGCTTTCGCTGCTTGAGGATGGAAGAATATCGGGAAGGCTGTTTGATGGTGGAACATTGCATGCTTCAAGGATATCCATTAAGATTTTACTGGAATATTTATTGGCAGACTCCTTTGTTATTGACTGGGAGAAAAATGAAAGCCATTTTGAGGATGAACGTTTTATAAAGCTGATTGAATATCTTGGCAACTGTCAGGCAGAACAATTGGATGAAGATGATAATAAACCGTCTGATGCGTTGATTCTAACCTCAATATCAAGTCTTGATCTGATAAATTCTTTCACAGGAATAAGGGGAAATACAGGGTGGCATTATGTAGGATTTCCTTCGCGGCAGGGTTGTGGAAATTATCTTGAAGCTGGAGGTATGCTGGTTGTCAATGCAGCCACAACTGCGAATGAGGCTGTAGCCGCTTATCTTGAGTGCTTTTTGGGCAGGGAAGTTCAGGACGCTGTCTCATTCGGTGAAGGTATGCCGATAATTCCATTGCCAACGGAGAATGTAGTATTTGATGAGGATAAGGCGTATTGGCAGGGACAGGAGATGCCGCTTTTTGATGATGGCAGTACATCGCTGGATGAGGTGAATGATTTGTTGGAAAAATGTGTTCCTGCTCCGAAGAAATATCCTCAGATAGAACAAATTGTCTGGGAGGAGCTGGAGGCATACTATTCAGGTGGTAAGACCGCTGAGGAGACAGCGTCTGTTATTGATGACCGTGTGCAGATTTATCTGGATGAGTTGCAATAAAAAATGATTTTTACCAAGGAGGGGCAGATTTGAAGAAAATACGTTTTATATGGGTTGTATTACTTTTATTATGTCTGTCCGCATGTGCCAAGGAAAAGGTAAGTGAGCAAGGTACATATGGGACAGAGGAAAGTACGGTGGACTGGCGTGGGCAGGAGTTTCAGGTACAGGAGAATGTTGCCAATAATCAGACAATATGGATGGATAAGTTTAATCTGATTGATATTTCGGATATGGTTAGTTCGGATGAGAGTGTTTTTATGAGTATATATCTGGGACAGTTTGGTGAAAAGGTATATTATCTTTACGAGCTGCATAATAAAGAAAGCCAGAACATCAGGTATGCCTGTGTCAGCGTCAATCTTACGGATATGACAAGGTCGGTACACAGCGAATTTACAATGAGCGATATAGGCTACATGGCACCGTATTATCTGGTATTTGGAGCCTGCATGCCGGAGGAAGGCATATTGATGCTTGATTTGGAGGAGGGCTATTATAATGCTGATGAAGAACTGGTACGCAATCGTTATTGGTCCTACATAGAGGATAAAAAAATAGTCAAACAGATGGATATGACTTCTTTTGTAAAAGATAATGATTTATTTCTGGATGCCGGATTTATTGGAAATGGAGAAAATCAGGTCTATCTGGCGGACGATGGCTGTATATATTATTTACCGATGGATAAATATTACGATGTCAATTTTCTCTACGTGTTTGATGGTGAGGGTAATCTGCTCAATCAGTATCAGAAGCCACAAAATTCAAAATTTCGTAGTCCTATAAGAACACAGGATGGGGACTATCTGTTTCCGATATATATGAGCCACAAAAAGTGTGTTGATATAGTCTGCTATGATAATGAAAGCAATTCAGTCAGAAAATTGGGAGGTATTGAAGACAATGGTGCCATGAAGCCGGTGGTGATGCATGGCAGCAGGATTTATTATATATCAGAAAATAAAGTGATTAGCTGGGATATAGTTACAGGTGACAGGACGGAGTGTTGTAATCTGGAGGACTTAGGTTATTACAATAACAGCAGTTTGCTGATGCTCTGGTGCAATGCCAAGCCATATATCAGATTCAAGGACGGCTCCGGTGAGTGGATAGTGAGTACTTCGGAAAGTGAAATGGTCAACGATAGTGCAATTGAGGTTGCAGATTTGCTTGGAGATTCAAGGCGGCTGAAGGCGGCGATTACACAGGCTAAGATGGACAATAGAAATATGTCTGTCTCCTTTGCGGATGCAAGCGGTGACACTGATAAGAACAGAATATATGCTGAATTTGCGGCGGGCAATGGTCCTGATGTAATGCTTGTAAGCAGGGATGAAATGTTTAATATGGTTGATAAGGGAATGCTTGCTGACATGGAGGATATCATTGGCTTGGAAAACAAAGAAAAGCTTATTGGGAGTGCAGTTAAAGTAGGCATGGTAGGTGACGTGTTCTATGGTGTGCCGCAGGGTATATATATGGAGAGCGTTATTGTTCATGAAGACTCTATCAAAGAAAACACATGGACGCATGAGCAGTTTATGGATTCAGTGCTGGCAGGAGACATATACCCATGCATAAAAATAGGCAATTCGTTGTGCTCATCACAGATAAGCTTTAAATTGATAACGCGATTGAATTTGACAGATTCATTTTTCATTGACTGGGAAAAGAGACAAAGCAGGTTTGCAAGTGATGATGTCAAAAGGTTTATAGAGACGTTTGGGGACTATGAGCTGACAAGCATCGATGATGTTGATGTAGATAAGAAAAAGACATATCAAATAGGTGGCGTGAGCAGAGGCAACATACATGATGAAGATAGTTATCAGGATTATTTAGAGTACCTTGAAAAATCAGGCTATAAATATATTGGATATCCGACATCGCAGGGAAATGGTAATTATTTACACGATGAGGGTGTTATTGTTGTCAATGTAAACACAATCCATAAAGAAGAGGTACGGGAGCTCATTGAAGCCTTTCTGGGTGATGAGGTTCAATCATTGAAATATATTGGAGATGATTATGTGTCTGTGACAGGATATGGAATTGAAGATTTTATTCCGTACCTTGAAATGTGTGTGCCTTTCCCGGCAGAGAATACGGTTATCCAGAACATAGTGTTTGAGGAGCTTGAGCCGTATTTTGAACATGATAAGACTCTTGAGCAGGCCCTTAAGCTTATAGATTCGCGTGTGCAGATTTATCTGGATGAAACGGAGTGAAATTGTGACGGATAGATGGGAGGAAAACGAAGATGAATAAAAACGATAAAAAAACAATTGATGATAAAGATACAATCGGATATGCAGGCAATGAGGCTGGGAACGGTTATGGAAAAACCCGGAAAATAAAACTCATGGTGGTGAGTGGGCTTGTTCTGTTGATTACTGTATTAGTTGTAGTGGGGTTTATCAGGTGTGCTCCTAAAACAATAAAGGATACGGGCTTGTACTTTAACGAAAAGGGCGAATCTGCGACAATCACCTTGGATGTTAAATATCATAAGGGGCTGAAGGACTATTATTATACAGGTGAGGTCATTGTCGACGGTACAGTCTATAAGAGCGTGTATGACTTATATAACACAAAGACCAGTATGTTCGTTGTGGAGAATGATTATGCGCTGACTGCCTTCAAAAATTCATTGGCACTTTCGGATTTTAGCTATGAAGAAAAAACGGTTAGGATAATAAATATTATGAGAAATGGAGAGTCGGAAGCCTATATCGGGCCGGCGGAGAGCTATGAGGAACTCATGAGCTTGTTTATTCAATGAGAGCCAAATTCGTGGGAGAAGTTTTGAATGAATAATATTAAAAATAGTTCTTGCATTTTAACAATTATCGTGCTATTATTATAAAGTATGTTACAGCCGTAGCTATGCCTTTGGATTACTCCAACCTGTGGCTTGGTTATTGGCGATTATATTATTTTATTATATGGAGGAATATCACAATGATATCTAAGGAAAAGAAGGCAGAGATTATTGCCGCTTACGGAAGAACACCTAACGACACAGGATCACCTGAGGTTCAGATTGCTCTTTTAACAGAGAGAATCAACGAGCTTACAGAGCATCTTAAGTCCAACATGAAGGATCATCATTCAAGAAGAGGTCTTCTTAAGATGGTTGGTCAGAGAAGAGGTCTGCTTGAGTATCTCAAGAAGAATGATGTTGAAGCTTACCGTTCTTTGATTGCACGTTTAGGAATCAGAAAGTAATTATGGGAGGGCGGAGTTTATCCGCCCTTTTATGCGTTAATAAGTCCTTTTTGGGCTTACTGGCGTTTAAGGCAGTATTTGCCGAACACGCAGGAGAAATTTTCCGAGACTTCTGAAAAATACATGAAATGTGCGTGTGCTTTTCAGTTGTTTCGGTTTCTTCTGCGAGATATTAAAAAATATGACGAAGAGGAGACAGGACATGTATAAGAGTTTTTCTATGGAATTAGCCGGCAGAACACTTACAGTTGATGTCGGAAGAGTTGCCGCACAGGCTAACGGTGCCGCATTCATGCATTACGGAGATACAACAGTATTATCCACAGCTACAGCTTCTGAGAAGCCAAGGGATGGTATTGATTTCTTCCCATTATCAGTTGAGTATGAGGAGAAGTTATATGCCGTAGGTAAGATTCCGGGAGGTTTTAACAAGAGAGAGGGTAAGGCTTCTGAGAATGCCATCCTCACATCACGAGTTATCGACAGACCTATGAGACCTCTTTTCCCTAAGGATTATAGAAATGATGTCACACTCAACAACATGGTTATGTCGGTTGATCCTGAGTGTGCACCGGAGCTTACCGCAATGTTAGGTTCTGCTATCGCGGTTGCTATTTCAGATATTCCATTCGATGGACCATGTGCCACAACACAGGTTGGTCTTATAAATGGTGAGTTCGTAATCAATCCTAACGCATCACAGAACGCAGTATCAGACCTTAAGCTTACAGTTGCTTCGACAAGAGATAAGGTTATCATGATTGAGGCAGGCGCCAACGAAGTACCTGAGGCAAAGATGGTTGAGGCTATCTACAAGGCACATGAGGTTAACCAGCAGGTTATCGCCTTCATCGACAAGATTGTTGCCGAGTGCGGTAAGCCTAAGCATGAGTATACAAGCTGTGCAATTCCTGAGGAATTATTCGCAGCTATCAAGGAGATAGTTCCTCCTGCTGAGATGGAGGTTGTTATGTTCGCTCCTGAGAAGCAGGTAAGAGAAGAGAGAATCAGAAACTTAAAGGACAAGCTTGCTGAGTGCTTCGCAGACAAGGAGGACTGGCTTCCGCTTATCGATGAGGCTGTTTACCAGTATGAGAAGAAGACTGTCCGCAAGATGATTTTAAAGGATCACAAGAGACCGGATGGCCGTGAGATTACACAGATCCGTCCACTTGCAGCGGAGGTTGATATCATCCCTAGAGTTCATGGTTCTGCCATGTTCACAAGAGGACAGACACAGATATGTAATGTATGTACACTTGCTCCTTTATCTGAGGCACAGAAGCTTGATGGTCTTGATGACACAACATCTAAGAGATATATGCACCACTATAATTTCCCTGCTTACTCAGTAGGTGAGACTAAGGTTTCAAGAGGACCGGGACGCCGTGAAATCGGACATGGTGCTCTTGCAGAGAGGGCTCTTGTACCTGTACTTCCATCGGAGGAGGAGTTCCCATACGCAATCAGAACAGTATCCGAGACATTTGAGTCCAATGGTTCAACATCGATGGCTTCAACATGTGCTTCCTGTATGTCACTTATGGCAGCAGGTGTTCCTATTAAGAAGATGGTAGCAGGTATCTCCTGTGGTCTTGTGACAGGTGAGACAGATGACGACTATGTACTTCTTACCGATATCCAGGGTCTTGAGGACTTCTTCGGAGATATGGACTTCAAGGTAACAGGTACAACAGACGGTATCACTGCTATCCAGATGGATATTAAGATTCATGGTCTTACAAGACCTATCGTTGAGGGCGCTATTGCAAGATGCCGTGAGGCAAGAATGTTCATCATGGATACCTGCATGAAGCCGGCTATTGCAGAGCCTAGAAAGGAAGTTGGTCCTTACGCTCCTAAGATTGTACAGATTCAGATTGACCCTGCTAAGATTGGTGATGTTGTCGGACAGAGAGGAAAGACAATCAACGCAATCATCGATGAGACAGGTGTTAAGATTGATATTACAGATGACGGCGCTGTATCTGTATGCGGAACAGATAAGGCTATGATGGACAAGGCCATCAAGTACATCCAGACTATCGTAACAGATTATGAAGAGGGACAGGTATTTGAGGGCAAGGTTGTAAGCATCAAGGAGTTCGGTGCATTCTTAGAGTTCGCTCCTGGCAAGGAGGGAATGGTTCACATTTCCAAGATAAGCAAGGAGAGAATCGAACACGTAGAGGACGTTCTCACACTTGGCGATGTTGTCAAGGTAGTATGCCTTGGCAAGGACAAGATGGGACGCTACAGCTTCAGCATTAAGGATTACAAGGAAGAGGTAAAGTAATATGTCAGGACATTCAAAATTTGCCAATATTAAGCATAAGAAAGAGAAGAATGACGCAGCAAAGGGTAAGATTTTTACAAGAATAGGTAAAGAGCTTATGATAGCTGTCAAGGAGGGCGGTCCGGATCCTAACAATAACAGCAAGCTTCGTGATGTTATTGCCAAGGCTAAGGCCAACAACATGCCTAATGACACTATCGACAGAAGTGTTAAGAAGGCAGCCGGAGACAGCAACGCAGCCAACTATGTGGTTGCTACATACGAGGGCTATGGTCCAAGCGGCACAGCCATCATCGTTGAGTGTCTTACAGATAATAAGAACAGAACAGCAGCCAATGTCCGCAGTGCATTCACAAAGGGCGGCGGAAGCATAGGCACGCAGGGCTGTGTATCCTTCATGTTCGACAAGAAGGGGCAGATTATCATTGACAAGGAAGAGTGCAGCATGGATGCAGATGAGCTTATGATGGCAGCTCTTGATGCAGGCGCAGAGGATTTCGACGAGGATGATGACAGCTTCGAGATTCTTACAGACCCGGATTCCTGCGGTGCTGTGAGAGAGGCTCTTGAGGCTCTCGGAATCAAGATGGCGCAGGCTGAGGTTACAATGCTTCCTCAGAACTATGTGACACTCACATCTGATGAGGATATCAAGCAGATGAACAGGATACTTGACCTTCTTGATGACGATGACGATGTTCAGGAAGTATGGCATAACTGGGAAGAGTAATTGAATAATTTAATTGTAGTATGCACAAAAATAAGACCGGTCTTTATACTTAAAGACCGGTTTTTTGATTAATTGAATGTTTTAATACTGACTACTCAAGCTTAAAAAAGAGGCGATGGGGAGAGAAAACCCATCGCCTTTTGCAGTTATTACGAATATCTTTGAAGGTAAGATGAATTATTGATATGATATGGTGAATTATTACTGCACAATGAACTTCAACACCTCATCAAACTTCATGCTTCCTCCGAACAAATCGAGTGCGCTTCCGATGGTTACGTTGATTTTTGACCTGCCAAGCTCTTTTAATTGCGCAAGATCATCGAATGAGCCGACACCGCCGGCGTATGTCAGCGGCAGCCCGTCATACTGTGCAAGCTGACGCACAAGTTCTGTCTCTATACCATGGCATTTTCCCTCAACGTCAACGGCGTGAATGAGATATTCGTCACAGTATCCGGAAAGCTCATCGAGCAGTGCCGGGGTGACACATGTGTCAGTCATTTTCTGCCAGCGGTCAGTGACTATCCTATATCCGGCTTCATATTTTTTGCAGCTTAAGTCGAGGACGATATGTTCCTTTCCGACCTTTTGCGTGAGAAGCTTTAACCGGTCATAGTCTATATATCCGTCACGGAAGACATATGATGTGACAATTACATGTGAAGCTCCGGCTTCAATGAATTCTGCGGCGTTGTCCGCATTGATTCCGCCGCCTATCTGTAGAAAGCCGGGGTGACGGGACAGGGCGGAGACAGCCTGCTTTTTCGTGTCATCATAGTATTGGGAAGCCGAAGAGTTCAGCATGATGACGTGTCCACCGAGTATTCCAAGGTTGTAGTATAAATCTGAAAAATATGCGGCATCAGCCTCCGATACATAATTTTCTCTGGCGTAGTCACCTTTATCCGCGAGGCTGCCGCCGACAATCTGCTTTACCTTACCGTTATGTATGTCTATACAAGGGCGAAATTCCATCTTTTTTCCTCCGCATTTTTTATTTGTGTATCCAGTTTAAAATATATTTGGCATAAATTTCTAAGCATTGTTCACTGTATTTTTAATTTAATCATTTTTTGTAATCGGGTGACAAGACAGAAAATGGTACAAGCTTACGCAAAATAAACTGACAGGCTTCTGATTCAGAATTAAAATGCTTATCGGTAGTCTTTATTCCTCTTTCGCTATAATAAACCTGCCATATACTGTTATCATATATTAAGCATAATCTTTCATCATCCCGCCCGGCACCATCGAGATTATACTTAAAATCAGGAACATGATTTTTCTTTAATATTGTTTTTAATTCAGCTCTATTCATACAAATAAACCTCTTTTTTTCTTTGATTATTAATTCTGTCAGTTTCTGTTTGCCTGATTCATTGTTGAAAATGACTTGGAAATTTATATTCATACTATCATGCAATAAAGCGTATTACAAGAGTTTGTGAAAATATCGGAGAATGCTGCAGAACCGGCACCAAAGAGACCGGCATATCTGATGGCATGTATTATACTATGCGAAAGCAGGGTAAAAATAGGCTTCAAATATTTAAGAAAATGTGGTATGATAAACATTCAGGTGAGTTAAAAAACGAAATATATAAAATGAAAGCTGCTTGTTAAAGCAGTACGGCAGGCAATGTCTGCAATATAGGGTGATAGCTATGAAAGAAATTAATTACAGAAACATTCAGGGCAGTGTGAGCACCAGAAAACAGTGGAATGCCGGAAACAGGCATAAGAGAAGCAGGAACAGGGCGTTTCGCACCGGCATTATAGTTTTTTTATTATTATTAATATTGATACTCATAACATTTTGTGCTATTTTATTTATTAGGGTCAATAAGCAGAATGACACAGGGGGCAATGCGGTGACTTTGCCGCCTGTATCCGGTAATCCGGTTGATGCTGGAGAACAGCCGTCAGGTGATGAGAGTGAGGATTATACGGTATCTAAGGAACCGGTTGATAAGCTCCCGTCTGAGCAGGAGGTTCTTGAGGAAGGACATAAGGTTGTGTACCTCACCTTTGATGACGGACCGAGTGACAACACGGAAAAGCTTCTTGATATCTTACAGCAGTACAGAATCAAGGCGACATTTTTCACTGTGGGTAAGGATGGATATGATGATGTCTACCGTAGAATAGTGGGTGACGGACATACGCTGGGAATGCATTCATATTCGCACGATTACAGTAAGGTATACAGCTCTGTTGAAGCATTTGGTAAGGATTTTGAGAAAATCTATAATCATATAGAGAGCATAACCGGAGTAAGCCCTACGCTGTACAGGTTTCCGGGAGGCTCAAGCAACACTGTAAGCAATGTTCCTATGGAGAAATTCATTAAGTATCTGAATGACAGGAATATTACCTATTATGACTGGAATGCGCTTTCGGGTGATGCGGAGGGAAAGGAATTCCCGGCGGACGAGATGATTGACAGGGTTCTTAAGGGTGTTGATAAGTATGATGTCTCAGTTGTCCTGCTGCATGACACGAATGCACTTGATGTCACGGTTGAGATGCTTCCTGAGCTTATAGAAGAGCTGCGTAAGCTTGGAGCCGATATGCTTCCGATTACGAGGACTTCATCTGTTATACAGCATATTGACGCGGGCAGTGTGAAGTAGCTGCAGCTATATACCGGATTTTGACAGCACATGTATGGACAGATTAGTTCAGCATTGCTGAATTATAGACAGGTGGATTTTTAAAATATCTGCCTTATAAAAATAAAATATAGGAGTAAATTAAGATGAAGCTGGACAGAATTATGTTAAAATTAAGCGGCGAGGCTCTTGCCGGTGAGAAAAAGACAGGTTTTGATGAAGCTACCGTGCTTGCGATTGCCGGGCAGGTTAAGAAGGTATCGGCACTTGGCAAGGAAATAGGAATTGTTATCGGTGGCGGTAACTTCTGGAGAGGACGTTCCAGTGAGAATATGGACAGAACCAAGGCAGACCAGATAGGAATGCTTGCAACGATTATGAACTGTATATATGTTTCAGAGATGTTCCGCTCTGTAGGACTTTCAACAGAGATACTCACACCGTTTGCATGCGGCTCCATGACCAAGCTCTTTTCCAAGGATTTAGCTAATGAGTGCTTTAAGCAGGGTAAGATTGTATTCTTTGCAGGTGGCACAGGCCATCCTTATTTTTCAACAGATACAGGAATTGTTCTACGTGCGATTGAGATGGAGGCAGACGCCATTCTTCTTGCAAAGGCTATCGACGGAGTGTATGACAGCGATCCGAAACTTAATCCGAATGCAAAGAAGTTCGATACACTCTCAATTCAGGAGGTTGTCGACAGAAAGCTTGGAGTAATTGATATGACAGCTTCGGTTATGTGCATGGAGAATAAGATGCCGCTTGTTATCTTCGGACTCAATGAGGAGAACAGCATTGTCAACACTGTTGACGGAAAGATTAATGGAACGGTTGTTACAGCTTAACAGATAGCCTGAAGTTGGGCGTTGATGTTTGTATATAGCATTTGTTAATAATCAGGTATCACACAGTTACATAAAAATTATTAAACTATGAATTATAATTTTGGAGGACATTATGGCAGATATTAAAGAATTTGAAGAGAAGATGAATAAGACAATTGATACATTGCTTGAGGATTATGCAACAATAAGAGCAGGAAGAGCCAATCCGCATATTCTTGATAAGATAAGAGTGGATTACTGGGGAACACCTACACCGCTTCAGCAGGTTGCCAATGTTTCCGTACCTGAGGCAAGAATGATTCAGATTCAGCCTTGGGAGTCAAGTCTTATAAAGGAAATAGAGAAGATGATTCTTGTATCTGATATAGGTATCACACCTACTAACGATGGCAAGGTTATACGTCTTATCTTCCCTGAGCTTACAGAGGACAGACGTAAGGAGATTGTTAAGGATATCAAGAAGAAGGGCGAGAATGCCAAGGTTGCTGTGAGAAATGTAAGAAGAGATGCCAACGATTTCTTCAAGAAGCAGAATAAGGATAATATTATCTCTGAGGATGAGTACAAGAACATTGAGGAAGATGTTCAGAAGCTCACAGATAAGTACATTGCAGAGATTGATAAGGCTGTAGAGGCTAAGTCTAAGGAGATTCTTACTGTATAAGAATCAATACCGGGAATATTGAAGGCTGTTACGGATGCAATACACATCGGTGACAGCCTATTTTGTGTAAATAGGGAGGCACAATTGGATACATTTAATGAAAAACTAGGAATGAACGTACCAAATCATATTGCGATTATTTTGGATGGAAACGGAAGATGGGCTAAGAAGAGAATGATGCCGCGCAACTTTGGACATTCACAGGGCTGTAAGGTTATTGAGCAGACCTGCAGGGATATGGATGCCATTGGTGTTAAGTATTTTACCATATATGTTTTTTCTACGGAAAACTGGAAGCGCTCAGAGTCGGAGGTGACAGGACTTATGAAGCTTCTCAGAGGTTATCTGACAGATTGCATCAAGCGGAGCAATAAGGACAATATGCGCGTCAGGATTCTTGGCAGACGCGATGAGCTTGCACAGGATATAGTGGATAAGATTGATGAGCTTGAGGAGGCAACTAAGAATAACACAGGTCTTAATTTCCAGATAGCACTTAACTACGGCTCAAGGGATGAGATAACAAGAGCTGTGAGGGAGCTTACGAAGGAGTGTATTGAGAAGGGAATAGACCCTGATACAATCACTGAGGATATGATTTCGGCTCACCTTGATACCAGGGATATTCCGGACCCGGATTTCCTTATAAGGACTAGCGGAGAGAAGAGAATATCCAACTATCTGTTATGGCAGTGTGCATACTCAGAGTTCGATTTTCCGGAGGTGTTATGGCCGGATTTCAATATGGATTATCTTATTGAGGAAATCAGAAAATACAATAAGCGTGACAGACGCTTTGGCGGCGTGAAGGAGGAGTAGGTATGTTGGTTAGAATAGCGAGCGGAGCAGTGCTTACTGTTATAGTCGGAGCCGGACTTATATTCGGCGGACCATATTTATTTATTCTCACCCTTGCAATTTCGCTTGCCGGAATGTATGAGCTATATAAGGTTTATCATATTGAGAAGAGTGTAATCGGAATCATAGGCTACCTTTTTGCTGTGTCATATTATGTATGCATGTGGCTGGGACAGAATGAATTTATGCTTCTCTGTCTGGCAGCAGGGCTTATCTGTGTGATGGCAGGGTATGTCATTTCGTTTCCTAAGTACAAGGCTGATCAGGCGGCGATGGGATTCTTTGCGGTTGTATATGTGGCGGTTATGATATCGTTTATATATAGGATACGCCTGCTTCCTGATGGCAATTTCTATGTATGGCTTGTATTCATCTGCTCATGGATTGCCGACACATGTGCATATTTCGTGGGTGTAAGGTTCGGAAAGCACAAGATGACACCGGTACTCAGCCCTAAGAAATCCGTTGAGGGAGCAATCGGAGGAATCATCGGTCCTATGCTCATAGGCGGAATATACGGAGCGGTGATTAACTCGAGAATAAGCATCAATGCTCCGGTTGTATTTGCTGTAGCATGCGGTGTTGGGGCGGTTATCTCCATTATCGGAGATTTGGCGGCATCGGCAATCAAAAGAGATCATTCGGTGAAGGATTACGGTAAGCTTATCCCGGGGCATGGCGGTATTATGGACAGGTTTGACAGCACAATTTTTACCGCACCGGTGGTGTATATTGTGATTGAAATATTCAGGGCGTTAAGTTAAAAAATGTATTTATGAATTTTAAGCTGTGTTTTAAGGATACTTAAGTTTGCCCGGAAATGAGGTTTTTGCTTTGAAAAATATATCTGTACTTGGGTCTACCGGTTCAATAGGAACCCAGACTCTTGATGTAGTGAGAAAAAACAACGATATCAAAGTTGTTGCCCTGTCAGCGGGGAATAATGTTGAGCTTTTAGAGCAGCAGGTGAGGGAGTTTAGACCGTCCTTCGTCTCAATGGCGGATGATAAGGCGCTTGCCGGGCTAAGAGCAAGACTTTCGGATGTGACGGGAATAGAATACGGAACAGGGATGGACGGACTTATCCATGCCGCTGCAATGGAACAGGCGGAGATTGTTGTCACTGCGGTTGTCGGCATGATGGGAATAGTTCCTACTATTGAGGCTATCAATGCGGGTAAGGATATTGCCCTTGCAAATAAGGAGACACTTGTAACAGCAGGACATATTATTATGAAGCTTGCGGCAGAAAAGGGAGTAAGGATTCTCCCGGTTGACAGCGAGCATAGCGCTATATTCCAGTGTCTTAATGGTGAGAGACAAAATAAAATCCACAAGATACTTCTCACAGCCTCAGGCGGGCCGTTCAGGGGAAGAACCATTGAGCAGATGAGGGATATCAAGGTGGAGGACGCACTTAAGCATCCTAACTGGGCGATGGGCAGGAAGATTACCATAGATTCCTCAACGATGGTCAATAAGGGGCTTGAGGTCATGGAGGCAAGATGGCTTTTTGGTGTGGAGCTTGACCAGGTTCAGGTTGTAGTCCAGCCTCAGAGTGTCATACATTCGATGGTGGAATTCGAGGATGGAGCAGTAATGGCACAGCTTGGAACGCCGGATATGAGGCTGCCTATACAGTATGCACTCTATTATCCTGAGAGAAGATTTCTTGACACTCAGCACCTTGATTTCTGGAAGCTTAACCAGATTACCTTTGAGAAGCCGGATATGATTAATTTCAGAGGACTTGCACTTGCTTATGAAGCAGGAAGAAAGGGCGGAAATGTTCCTACCATGTTCAATGCTGCCAACGAGCTTGCAGTTGCGATGTTCCTTGACAGAAAGATAAAATATCTTGATATTATTGATATAATAGAACAAACTATGACTAACATAGAATATATTGATAATCCTGATGTAAAGCAGATTCTTGATACGGAGGCGGCAGCTTATGAGTTTATAAGGAGCCGTTATTAGAGGCACCGTGTAATGTGCATGTATGTCGGGTGAGCGTAGCTGCATTATGTGTGTATGCGGTTTATTAACGTATTTTTGAGGAGGATATTACAACTTGAATATTATTATTGCAATTATTATTCTCAGCATCATTGTAATCATTCACGAGTTCGGACATTTTATAGTTGCAAAGGCAAACGGAATAGCGGTGAGCGAGTTCGCACTTGGACTTGGTCCTACAATACTTAAATTCAAGAAAAAAGGAACACTTTTTTCCCTCAAGCTTCTGCCGTTTGGAGGAGCCTGTATTATGGCGGGGGAGGATGGAAGTGAGGATGGGATAAGTGAGCTTGACAAGGATAAGCTCTTTACCTCGAAATCCGTCTGGAGAAGAATCTCCGTTATAGCTGCAGGACCTATTTTTAATTTTCTTCTCGCGTTTATAATGGCAGTATTCATAATCGGAAGCATTGGCTATGACCCATGTAAGCTGTACAGCGTGACGGAGGGAAGCGCTGCTGAGGAGGCGGGGCTTCAGGCAGGGGATGTCATCACCTCGGTAAATGGTAAAAGAATACATTTTTATAAGGAATACAGTCTGTATTATCAGCTTCATACCGGAAAGACACTCAACATAACCTATGAGCGTGACGGTGCTAAGTATGAGACGACAGTTGTTCCAAGATATATAGAGGAGGACGTCTACCAGCTCGGTGTATATCTTGGGGAGAACGCGGTTATCTCAGGACTCACACAGACGGGCGCGGCTGCACTTGCGGGCTTTAAGACCAATGACCAGATAATTCAGGTGAACGGCGTGGCTATAAAATCCACTGATGAGGCTATTCAGGCGATAAGAAGCTGTGGAGGCGGAAAGATAAATGTTGCAGTGTTCCGTGATGGGGAGGTTGTCGACCTCACGGTTACGCCGGTGCTTAACCATAATGCTTATTACGAGACAGGAATGTCATTTTCTGCGGCGCGCGTGAAGGTCAATCCTATTCAGACACTGAAATACAGCGCCATTGAGGTGAAGTACTGGATAAATACGGTATTTGAGAGCCTTAAGATGTTATTCACCGGCAAGGTGACCAAGGACGATGTAGCAGGCCCGGTCGGAATTGTGTCGGCAATCAGCGATGTGGTTGAGCAGAGCAAGCCGGATGGAGTGTTCTATGTAATCTTAAATCTTGCCAACTGGGTAGTAATGATAAGCGCCAACCTTGGTGTTATGAACCTGCTTCCTATTCCGGCTCTTGATGGGGGAAGGCTTTTATTCCTGCTGATAGAGGCAGTGAGAGGAAAGCCTGTCGACCAGAAGAAGGAGGGACTGGTACATCTTATAGGCATGGCATTGCTTATGATATTGATGTTCTTTATATTGTTTAACGATATTACCAAGCTGTTCTGACACCTTACCCGGTGTAACAGACAGGCAATTGCAAAATTCAAATTTTACGATAAACAGTTGTTCGATTTTACCAGTATACTGCCGGATCTTTTGAACACCATAATAGTTCGCGTAGCTGACTGATGTTCTTAGCGGCTGTATTTTAGCCGCTTATGTACTGCTGCGGTGTTCAAGGAGTGAGAACGTGTCCGGAAAGGAGCATATATGAAGAATTATAATAATTCGATTGAGAGAAAACACACGCGCGTTATAAATATCGGCGGTGTGTTGATTGGCGGAAATAATCCTATAGCGATTCAGTCGATGACAAATACAAGAACAGAGAATGTGGACGCCACGGTGGAGCAGATTGCAGGACTTGAGGATGCGGGCTGTGAGATAATAAGATGTGCAGTTCCGACTATGGAGGCTGCGCAGGCTATTGGGGAGATAAAAAAGAGAGTTCACATCCCGGTTGTTGCAGATATACATTTTGATTACAGGCTTGCGATTGCAGCTATGGAAAACGGCGTGGATAAAATCCGTATCAATCCGGGCAATATCGGAAGCCTAGACAGGATAAAGGCTGTTGTGGACGTCGCGAAGGAGAGAAATATACCTATCCGCGTCGGGGTCAACTCAGGCTCGCTTGAGAAGAATCTTGTGGAAAAGTATGGCGGAGTGACGGCAGAGGGGCTGGTTGAGAGCGCCTTGGATAAGGTGCGCATAATAGAGGATATGGACTATGATAATCTTGTCATAAGCATAAAATCCTCAAATGTAATGATGTGTGTAAAGGCACATGAGCTTATTTCTGCAAAGACAGATTATCCGCTGCATGTCGGAATCACAGAATCGGGAACGGTTTTAACGGGAAGCATCAAGTCGGCTGTCGGGCTTGGACTTATACTTGGTCAGGGAATCGGCGATACAATAAGAGTCTCACTCACAGGCGACCCTGTGGAGGAGATTAAGGCGGCAAAGACGATACTTAAGACATTGGGAATAAGACAGAGCGGGATAGAGATCGTGTCATGCCCGACCTGCGGAAGAACGAGTATCGACCTTATCGGTCTTGCGGAGAAGGTGGAGAAGCTTGCCGCCGGTTATGAGGAGCTTAATCTGAAGCTTGCAGTCATGGGCTGCGTTGTAAACGGGCCGGGTGAAGCTAAGGAAGCGGATCTTGGAATTGCAGGCGGAAAAGGGGAAGGCGTGCTCATAAAGAAGGGTGAGATAATACGCAGGATGCCAGAGGCTGAGCTGTTGTCCGCGCTCAAGTATGAACTTGATAATTGGAAGGAAAAGTGATTTACAGATGAAGTTGTTTGATACATTTCCTACACTTGAATTTAATGAAGAAATGATGGATATTTTGGCCGATGTTGATGTGCTTAAGGTTGCAACCAACTCGGCCAAAACCAGACTTAGGGTATATATTGTATCTAAAAGACTTATTCCAAAGCATATTATATTCGCGTTGGAGGATGGCTTCAGGAAACAGATTCCTCCGTTTAAGACGCTGGATATCCATGTGGTGGAAAAGTATGAGCTTTCCAGCCAGTATACACAGGAAAAACTGTGGGGCATATACAGGGAGAGTATTCTTGAGGAACTGAAGGCGGAGAGTATTTTTGATTATGAAATACTAAAAAAGGCAAAGGTTGTATTTACCGCACACGACAGAATGGAGCTTACTGTCAAGGATGGAAATATCGTGAGGGACAGGATAACACCGCTGCGCGAATATCTCCACATGGTGTTTTTTGACCGCTGTGGATTTGAGATAGATTTTGATGTTATATACAAGGAAGCAAAGCATGAGGCGAAGGAGACTCCGGTTGTCCACATGCAGCTTGCCGTTGTGACGGAGGATGGTGTGACAGAAGGCAGTCAGACTGCTTCAAGCGACAGTGCTGCCGGTGCGAATGATAAGAAGGCGGATGAGGCGCAGGGAACAGGGGGTGCTGCCGGAAGGCTTAAGACGGATGCCAAGGTATTCGACAAGAATAAGAAGGGTGCTGCGGCAAAGGATGATAACAAGAGCAGCTACCGTTCTGTAAAGCTGTCGCCGAATCCGGATGTCATTTACGGCAAGGATTTTGATGATGAAGCGATTGAGCTTGCGACAATAACACATGAAATAGGCGAAGGAGCCATAAGGGGTAAGATAAGAGGTGTGGAGATTAAGGAGCTGAGGACGGGTAAGCAGCTTATCACATTTAATGTGACGGATTTTACCGATTCCATGTCCGTCAAGCTTTTCTTAAACTCTAAGGAAAACCTCGATGAAATCAAGGATGATATAAAGGATGGCGCTTTTGTCAAGATTAAGGGTGTCATTGCCATGGATAGCTGGAGCAAGGAAATCGGAGTAAGCTCAGTGAGGGGAATCAAGAAAATCCCTGATTTCACAGTCAAGAGAATGGACAATTCCGATGTGAAAAGAGTGGAGCTTCACTGTCATACCAAGATGAGCGATATGGATGGTGTATCCGAGGTGTCCGACATAATAAAACAGGCAGCCAAGTGGGGGATGTCTGCCATTGCAGTCACCGATCACGGAGTATGCCAGGCGTTCCCGGACGCTAATCATACGGTGGAAAAGCTGGAAGATTTCAAGGTTATATACGGTGTTGAGGCATATCTTGTGGATGACTTAAAGGCACTTATTGAACAGCCTGCCGGACAGACCTTCGATGATACATACGTCGTGTTCGACCTTGAGACAACCGGCTTTTCCTCTGAGTATGACAGAATTATAGAAATCGGCGCCGTGAAGTATCAGAACAGGAGACGTGTCGACAGCTTTTCGTGTTTTGTCAACCCTGAGATACCTATACCGTTCAGAATTGAGAAGCTCACCGGGATAAATGATTCCATGGTTATTGACGCGGAGACTATAGAGACAGTGCTTCCAAAATTCATAGATTTTTGCGAGGGGGCAGTGCTTGTCGCACACAATGCTGATTTTGACTCCGGATTTATAAAGACGAAAGCGAAACAGATTATGGGTGTGGACAAGAAGTACACGGTCGTCGATACGGTGGCTCTTGCAAGAGCGCTCCTGCCGCAGCTTAACAGGTACAAGCTTGACACGGTTGCCAAGGCTGTGGGCGTGTCGCTTGAAAATCACCACCGCGCCGTTGATGATGCAGAGTGCTGTGCCGGAATATTCCTCAGGTTTATGACCATGATGGAGGAGCGGGGCATAGTTAATCTTAACCAGGTGGAAAACCTTGCCGATGAGAGGGAGAATATCGTAAAGAAGCTCCCTTCATACCATGCCATAATTCTTGCAAAGAATGATGTCGGCAGAACGAATCTGTACAGGCTTACGTCAATGGCACATCTTAAGTATTTTAACAGGAGACCTCGAATACCTAAGAGTGAGCTTATAAAGCACAGGGAGGGGCTTATACTTGGCTCAGCGTGTGAGGCGGGTGAGCTGTACAGGGCGATACTTGACAACAAATCGGAGCAGGATATAGCAAGGCTTGTGGAATTTTACGATTATCTTGAGATACAGCCGCTTGGAAACAACAGGTTTATGATAGATTCGGAGGATATATGGGTGTCCTCTGAACAGGATTTAATTGATATAAATAAGAGGATTGTTGCGCTTGGAGAGCAGTTCGGAAAGCCGGTTGTCGCCACCTGCGATGTTCACTTTTTAAATCCTGAGGATGAGGTGTACAGAAGGATAATAATGGCGGGACAGGGCTTTGACGATGCAGACAAGCAGGCTCCGCTGTATTTAAGGACAACGGAGGAAATGTTATCCGAGTTCCAGTATTTAGGAAGTGACAAGGCGTATGAGGTGGTAATACGGAACACCAATATGATTGCGGATATGTGTGAAAAAATATCGCCTGTGCGTCCTGATAAATGTCCGCCTGTAATTGAAAATTCGGATGAAACGCTGAGGAAAATCTGTTATACCACGGCGCATGAGATGTATGGCGAGGAGCTCCCGGAGATAGTTAAGGAGCGTCTTGACAGGGAGCTTAATTCCATTATCAGCAACGGATATTCCGTTATGTACATCATTGCACAGAAGCTTGTGTGGAAGTCGAACGAGGACGGATATCTTGTAGGCTCCAGAGGCTCTGTAGGTTCATCCTTTGCGGCGACAATGGCTGGAATAACGGAGGTTAATCCGCTTCCACCACATTATCTGTGCATGAATGGGGACTGTCATTACTATGATTTTGACTCTGAGGATGTAAAAAAATTCTCCGGAGGTGCGGGCTGTGATATGCCGGACAGAATATGCCCTAAATGCGGAAAGCCGCTCACCAAGCAGGGGTTTGATATTCCGTTTGAGACCTTCCTTGGCTTCAAGGGAAATAAGGAGCCGGATATCGACCTTAATTTCTCCGGAGAGTATCAGTCTAAGGCACACTCGTACACTGAGGTTATTTTCGGAAAGGGACAGACCTTTAAGGCGGGGACTGTCGGCACTGTAGCCGACAAGACGGCATACGGCTATGTCCGCAAATACTTTGAGGAGCGCGGAATGACCAAGCGCGACAGTGAGATAGTGAGAATATCGGAGGGCTGTACAGGTATCAGACGTTCTACAGGACAGCACCCGGGAGGAATCATAGTTCTTCCGATCGGGGAGGAAATCCATACCTTTACACCAATCCAGCACCCTGCAAACGATATGACAACAAACATAGTCACAACACATTTTGATTACCACAGCATCGACCACAATCTTTTAAAGCTTGATATTCTCGGGCACGATGATCCTACCATGATTCGTATGCTTCAGGATCTTACAGGTATCGACCCTAAGACGATACCGCTTGATTCGCCGGAGGTTATGAGCCTTTTTAAGGATACATCGGCACTTGGCATTTCACCTGAGGATATAGGCGGAACGAAGCTTGGAGCGCTCGGAATACCTGAGTTCGGAACCGATTTTGCCATGCAGATGGTTATTGACGCGAAGCCTACCTGCTTTGCGGATCTTGTGCGTATATCAGGACTTTCACATGGTACGGACGTGTGGCTCGGAAACGCGCAGACACTCATCATGAGCGGTGTTGCCACAATTTCAACGGCAATCTGTTGTAGAGATGATATTATGATATATCTGATTGGAAAGGGAATGGATAAGGAGCTTTCCTTCACCATAATGGAGAGTGTGCGTAAGGGAAAAGGACTTAAACCGGGCTGGCCGGAGCAGATGCTTGAGCATGGAGTTCCGCAGTGGTATATTGACTCCTGTCTTAAGATTAAGTACATGTTCCCAAAGGCACATGCGGCGGCTTACGTTATGATGGCATGGAGAATCGCCTACTGTAAGGTATTCTACCCGCTTGCATACTATGCGGCATATTTCAGTATACGTGCGACAGCCTTTTCCTATGAGCTCATGTGTATGGGCAAGGAAAAATTAGATTACTATATCGCGGACTATAAGAAGAGAAGTGACAGCCTTTCAAAGAAGGAGGAGGATACACTCAAGGATATGCGTCTTGTACAGGAAATGTATGCGCGCGGGCTTGAGTTTCTTCCGATTGATTTATATAAGTCACATTCGCGCAATTTCCAGATAGTTGACGGAAAGCTTCTGCCGCCGTTCAATTCCATAGATGGTCTTGGAGATGTCGCTGCGGAGCTTATCATGAATGCGGCAGAGCAGGGACCGTTCCTTTCAAGAGATGATTTCCAGACTAGGACCAAGGCGTCAAAGACAGTTGTTGCGCTGCTTGGTGACCTTGGAATACTTGGGGATTTGCCTGAGAGCAACCAGTTGTCGCTGTTTGATGGACTTCTCACCGGCTGACAGATTTGGGACAAGGGGTCAGACCCCTGTCCCATGGGCTGGGACAGGGGTCTGACCCCTTGTCCCAAAGTTAAATTGTCTGAAAACAATATAAAATATACACAAATTGAACAACTTAAATAAAATGCAAAAAAAAGCTTGCTTTTTTGTCAAAGCTAGTGTATATTGTAGAAGTGTTCGGTATGGCTCGATGGTCAAGCGGTTAAGACGCCGCCCTCTCACGGCGGAAACCGG
>OGPP01000139.1_pt1 | contig 92291 bp, 131 predicted proteins | sample 1553021 | NCBI WGS metagenome assembly OGPP01 (sample SAMEA2580217, study PRJEB22360) | human gut metagenome | biome: human gut; feature: human-associated habitat; material: faeces | place: Denmark | collected 2008/2010
CTCCCGTGCCGAAGCCGCGGAAGAAGATGAAGGAGAAGCGGTCCGCGCCGTTCTGGATCAGATAGCACACATTTTCAAAGGTGGCGAAGGCGAGGGCTACGGTGATGGCGGCGGGCTTGATCTTCTCGCTCTCCGGCTCAAACACCAGCAGATAGAAAACCAGCGGCAGCAGCTTCATCATTTCCTCCACCACCGGCGCGATCTCCGCCGTGGCGGCAAGGGCGTCCGCCTGACATACCGCCGCGAGGAAGGTGTTGATATAGGCCGAGAGCAGGCACACCCCCATTCCGGCAATGCAGAACATGAAGAGGCGGAGCTGCCGCCTGCCCATGCACAATGCGGCCACCAGCAGCGGGGATACCATGCAGATGAAGATGTTTTCAATATAGGTCATGCCTCCACCGCCTTTCTCGTGGCGGGCAGCAGCCCCAGAATCGCAAGCGTCAGCAGCATATCGCACCAGAAGGTTGGGCTTGCCGGAGACGTATCCGGCAAGAAGCAGCCCGCCGTCCACAGCAGGTATTCTGCGTACACAAAGCACAGCACGCCGATGTGGAAATATCGCATATTCCGCGCCACGCCCGTCTGGGTGTCTGCATAAGAAAGCCCCCGTATGGCGCAGTAGGAGAGCTCGATCATTATGCCGCACCAGATCAGGTTGGAGAGGATGTCCCCGAAAGCACAGTAGAACGCCAGCAGCGGCACGCCGAACGCAGGCGCGAGCCATGCCCTGCGGCAGCGGAAAGCGCGCTCGTCCTGACTGGTGAGCGTGGCCTGCAAAATGTGCAGGAAAATTACGCTGGCCACCCAGCCGAACTCCGACACATAAAAGACCCGGGGCGTGGTGTCGAACAGCAGAAGATACAGCGTCCAGTAGAGCGCACCGAGGGCAAAGCAGCCGTAGAAGCACAGCAGCAGAAAATACACCTGCCGCCCACTTTTCCGGTAGGAGATACCCGAAAGCAGCGCGCCGACGAATGTGGTCAGTAATTGCAGCAGGTTCTCAATCAGCTCCATGAATCCCCTCGCTTTCTTTATCCTGCCCGTCCTCACGGTTCATCTGCCGCAGCCGGAAGCACAAAACGGTCACGCACACGCCGAGTAAAAACGCCAGCAGCCCGATAACAATGTATCCCAAAGCCGCGCCCCCGCCGTACATACTGGCCGCCGTTTCAAAGCCCGCATAGTCTCCTGCCTGGATGCTTGCGGCAATGCCGGGCATGGCGAGGGACACGCCGATGAGCAGCGCAAGGCACGCTGCCACGGCGGAAGCCATGGTGATCGTATTGCGCCGCAGCCGTTTCTCCCGTTCAATTTTGGCGATGCGCCGCTTGGTCTCCGTGACCCGTTCCTCATGACTCCGCATTTGTAATCCCCTCCCGTTCTAAGAGCCTTCGTAGGCTCTCTTTTCCGCGATACACCATGTTGGTGATCTGTTTTACCGTTTTCCCCGTGACCTCCGCCGCCTGTGCGTAGCTCATATCCTCAAAATAGGTGAGATACAGGACTTCCCGATAGTCCGGGTTCATTTCGCTCATGCAGAAATGCAGAATGCGGTTTCGCTCCTCCGTCCGGACGACCTCCTCCGTCAGCAGCCATCCGTCCGGCTCGTCGGTCAGCGCATCAAGGCTGAACAGCGGCTTTCGTTTGCTCTTGTTGCGCAGCGCCATGTGCCGCGCCGCCTTATAGAGATACGCCTTGAGGCCGCCGTCCCGGATGCGGGGCTTTTTGGTGAACAGATAGGCGAAAACATCCAGCATCAGCTCCTCCGCCTCGTGAACGTCGTGCAGATAGCCGTCGATATACAGGGTCAGGGGGTCGCCGTATTTTTTCATCAGGGCATTGAGCCCTTCGTCGTCGCCGCTCAGATATTGGCGGTATAAAGTCTCGTCGCAGGTCATGGCGTTCACTTCCTTTTTACGGATGCTTCCAATTCCAATGCGGAGGGGATCCGTCAGGTGCTTGTCCTGCCGGGATCGCGGTGCTGTTCCGGAAAGCGCGGGTCGGACGGCTTTTCCGCGTTTTCCGGAATCGCCCATGAACGTCCGAACCGGGACGCGCCGGGGATCCGCCCCTCGGCGCAATACTGGTTGACCCGCCGCTCTGACACGCCCCAACGATAGGACGCCTCCCGAATGGAGATATATCCCTTGATCCCGTTCATACCGCACCTCCGCATGGATAATACTCAACACAATACATTATATACGAATATCCGAATAAAAACAAGCCCACACGGACGACTTTGCACGAAGTTTTTTCGGGGTTGTCAAATTCATCTGCGATCAATAATCGGGAGACGGTGTTGCATATCCGTCCGGCAGTATCCGAAACAGAGGATATCCTGATACTGACTTGTATTGCAATATCACTCCTCAGCACCGCAGAAAGCATTGCAATACCTTGTTCTGTGAAAACATATGGCAGATATCTTCTTCCACCTCTCCCTTCTTTTTTTAGTTGAAACCTGAAATTCTCAGGAAATCTTTCAATATTTCTTTTTACAGCGTGATTAAAAGTTTTTGTTTCAACTTGATACAAAATTGCCAATTCACTATTATCTTTTGCCATCAAATCCTCTCTTTCTCCGGCATCTGTGCCGGTAACCAAAACAAAAAAGTCCATGCATCTGTATCTCTACAAACACATGGACGAATTCACTGCCACTCTTGATATTTGGCGTATCCTTCCTACGAATTGCTACACACTTTACTACACACTTTTTTCATCAAATTACACCATTTTACGATAAGTTACGATAGTTTCCTCTCTAACGAAAAATGCCCTCAAAGCCTGTTTTTATATACTTTTGCATTTTTCATAATAAACAGCATATTGTCCTGCACTGACAGCACATCCAGGTCCTCTGCGGGGTTGCCGTTTACGATCAGGATATCGGCAAAGGAGCCTGCCTCCAGCACACCGATCTTCCCCTCCGGGTATGGATTCTGGTAGGTGGAAAGTTTGAAAAGTTCATGGGCATTGCCGGTAGCTGCCACAAGACCTTTGAAGCTTCCGAAGCGTCTCTTAAAATACTGAAAATCCTCCAGCTGATGTTCCTCCGCGAAATGGGGATCGCCGAAAGAGTCTGTGCCGAACACAATGGGCAGGTCGTACTTGTTGATCACCTCTGTGGCAATCTCACAGCCTGCTTTGACACGTTCTGCCTTGCGGATCACATGATCCGGCTGAGGTCCGTGGGATGTCACGGGGCGCTGGGACTGTGGTCCCGGCATCACCCAGATTCCAAGGTCTCTGATGATGCGTCCGGTCTCGTCATCCATCATAGTGGCGTGCTCAAAGCTTTTGATTCCCGCTTTTGCCGCACGCTGCATGGCTTTTGGGGTATAGAGATGCGCCATGACATAGGTTCCGTAATCTTCCGCCGCATCTACCGCAGCCTTCATCTCTTCATAGGTGAACTGCACCGTATCCAAAGGATCATATCTGCTGCTGATACCGCCGCCCGCCATCAGTTTGATCTGGGAGGCGCCTAGGAACAGCTGCTCTCTCACCGCCCGCAGCATCTCTGCCGGTCCGTCTGCGATATAGTTTGCCCGATACTGTAAGGTGGCATTGAGGAAATTGCCATCCGGCAGTCTGGTCTCCGCGCGGCTTTTTCTGCAGTCGCCGTGTCCGCAGGTCTGAGAAATATAGGCATTGGAAGGGAAAATCCTGGGACCGTCCAAGTAGCCGTTATCAATATTGCGCTTCAATCCCACTGTGACACCGCCGGCATCCCGCAGGGTGGTAAAGCCCCGCAGCAGCATATCGTATGCATAGCGCACACTACGCACCGCCATGTCATCGATCCGCTGCTCCTCACTTCCGATGGGCACATTATGAGAGACATGCACATGGGCATCCGTCAGTCCCGGCATCACGAAATGATCTTTTGCATCATAGATTTCAGCAAATCCCTCTTCCGAGATCTCTCCCGCATAGATTTCTTTTACCAGTTTTCCTTCGATGACAATATTTGCATGTTCCTGTAATCTGCTGCTTTTTCCGTCAAACACCGTGGCATTTTTGATCAGCTTCCGTTCCATGTATCTTTATCTCCTTTTCGTGGGAAATGGATCATCAATTGCTCTCATCGCCTTGAAATTACCGTTCTCGGCGCCATGCATCTGTAACAGCATCGCACCGATGCCCGCTGCGCCGTCTAAGAATCCGATGGGTGTGGTCAGCGCATCCGGCGCCACACGGTCTAATGCGAACTGCCATTTTGCAGTCAGTCCCGCTTCTGTCTCTTCATAGATTGCCCGGTCTAACAGGATCTTTTCGCATTCTAACGCTTTTTCGTAATATCTCTCTTCTCCGAAAGCTGCCCAAAGTCCCAGATACATGTTGAGAATGCCCGCGGTACCGCAGCAAATATTGAGTACATTCCAGTAGCCCGCGCTCTGCTCCTTCGGTACGCCTAGGGATTCCATTCCGTCTGTCAGATCTTCGATCTCTTTTTTATATTTTTCATCCCCGGTCATCTGATACATCTGGTAGAAGAAACGGTTGGTTCCCGCCGGTCCGTGACAATATCCCGCATAGAACAGGTCTCCTCTGTCCGGCAGTCCGTGGGGCAGTAATTTTCCAGCTTTCATTTTCACCGCTGCCGTATCCATATACTCTGTCACACCCGTCACCGCATCTAAAAACCGCTTGTCGCCGCTTGCTTCATACAATTTCAACAGAGCAAAAGCGATTCCGCCGGTTCCCATGGGGAAATTCGGATCGATGTAGTCTTTCCCGGCACCAAAATACACAGGATCCACACCCTGGTAGACGATTCTGCCATCTCCCATAGATCTTCCCTGGTGTAAAAAGGTCTGTCCGGCGTCCAGTGCAAAATCCCGGAATTTCTTATTCTGCAGAACTTCCGCCGATTTTAATATAAATAATACGGTTCCTGCATTGCCGACGATTCCCTGGAAAGTAGACCACTCATAGCCCTCTCCGGACGCAGCCGTCCTGGCATCCCGGATTGCCTGCTCCACAATGGAATTCACCGTATCCGCATAAGTCTGCTCCCCGATCACCTGATACAGCTGTAACAGTGCGAATCCGGCGCCGCTCCAGCCACTGGAAAAAGCATACTTGGAAAAGTTTCTTTTTAATGTTCTCTGGTGGTTCCAGCGATACGTAAGGTATGCGGCAATCTCTTTTGCCTCCTCCAGGTACTCCCGCTCCGCAGTGGCATCATAGAGCCCCAGCAGAAAACAGAGAATTCCGGATGCTCCCGCATACAGGCAGATCTCGTCGTAGTAGGATGCATGTCCCGTCTCTCCGTCTTCTAATGAAAAATAGATACCTTCCGGTGCCTGTCTTTTCCTCGTATTGATAAATCTCATTGCCGCTTTTGCGGTCTCCAATGCGTTATATTTATATTCCATGTTTTTCTCCCAGGATCCGTCTCTTATATAAAATCATCAAATTGAAAATTCCGGCGGAATCACAATGCTGTTTTTAATCAGGAAATCTCTCGTCCGTTCATTTTTCGGATTTCCGAAGATCTGCTGTGGTGTGCCCATCTCCACGATCTTGCCACCCTCCATGAAGATCACCTTGGTCGCTACATTTTTTACGAAATTCATCTCATGGGAGACAATTAACATCGTATTGCCTGCCTTGGCGATCTCTCTGATCGTCTCCAGCACCTCTCCTACCAATTCCGGGTCCAGGGCACTGGTGGGTTCATCGAACAGAAGTAGTTCCGGCTGCATGGCGATGGCTCTTGCGATGGCGACACGCTGCTGTTGTCCGCCGGACAGATGCTTCGGATAATAATCCTTACGCTCCAGCATCTTTACTTTTTCAAGCTGTTTCAGTGCGATCTCTTCCGCCTCCGCATGGGACAGCTTCTGTACCTGTGTTAAGCCTTCCATAACATTCTGCAGTGCTGTTTTCTTACGGAACAGGTTAAAGCTTTGGAACACCATGGTAGTCTTCTTGCGAAGCGCCAACAGATCCTTGCGGTTCACTTTCTGATAATCCAGTTCAAAATCATCGATGGCAATTTTCCCTTCATCCGGGGTCTCCAGCATATTGATGCAGCGTAACAGTGTGGATTTTCCGGTGCCGGAGGGTCCGATGATTGCCACCACATCGCCCTTTTCGATATCAAAGCTGATGCCGTCGAGGACTGTATTATCACCAAAGGATTTCCTTATGTTTTCCAGTCTGATCATTACAGGACACCCCCTTTGTTTTTCTGGTTTTTCTCTGCCGTCCTGCCTTCTCTGCCGACCACATCGGGTACCCGTACCCTGTTCATCACCAGACGGATGATCTGTTCCAGCACAATGGTGATCACCCAGTACAGTATCGCCAGTGCAACATATGCCTCAAAGTACCGGTAACCTCTGGCTCCCAGCAATTTACCCTCTGCAGTCATCTCCACGACGCCACAGGTAAATGCTAAGGAGGTTCCCTTGACCAGACCTATGATCTGATTGCCCAACGAGGGCAGAGCGATTTCCGCTGCTTCCGGCAGAATGATCCGGAACATTCTCTGGGGTCCTGTCATGCCCAGTGCGATTGCCGCCTCGATCTCACCCTTATCCACCGCTTCTAAGGAGGACTGGATGATGACCGAGCAGAATGCCGCGTTGTTCAGTGCCAGCGCTACGATAGCGTAAAGGATCGCCGGGATCTCGGCTATCTGAATATTTTTGTTCTGATAGTAGTTGATGTATTTAATTATAATGGGAATACCAAAATAGGTCACATATAACTGTACCAGAATAGGCGTTCCGCGCATCAGTGAGATGAATACTCCCGCGATCTGATGTAACACCACAATCCTGCGGGTCCGGATTATCGCCAACAGAAATCCTAAGATCAGTCCCACGATTCCCGCCGCTGCGGTCAGCCCCAGCGTAATAGGAATATAGCTGATCAAAACACCAATATCGTCAATTACTACAGATGGATCAAATATATTCAGCATGCCTTTATGCCCCTTTGCCTTATGTCAGTTTAGTTGGTCGCAGCCTGATCGTTTGCAATGTACTCTTTTGCAAATTCGATATATTCTTTGTTCAGAATCGTATTGTTGTCAGCATCGTCACCCAGATACTGTTTGGAGATCTCCAAAATCCTGCCTTCCTCCAGCGCTGCTTCAAATGCGGTGTTGATGTCTTCCACCAACTGAGGATACTCTTTCGATACCACGAAGAAGTTACCGCTTAATTTATCCATGAATGCGGTGGAATCTTCAATGGGCACGTCGATGATCTTGACATTGGTCAGTCCGTATTCCGCTACCTGGGACTGCAGTGTGGTCTTGGAAAACAGTTCAAAATCGATCTTACCGTCGGATACACTCAACGGTGTATTATTGGAATCTTCAATATAAGATACTTCGATCTGTGCATCGGGATGTGCTTCATTGTAGGACTGATACATGGAAGCATTATAGCTGGTGGGGGAGGTCTCTGTGGTATGTCCCGGCAGATCATCCAGTGTCTGAATATCGGTATTATCATCTCTTACCAGAATACCGTAGGTACTTACACTGTACACATCCGAGAACAAGTACTTTTCGCCTCTCTCTTTATTATAAGAAATGTTATTCACGCCCATCTGGTAATATCCGGCATCAATTCCGGTGAATATGGATGCGAATTCTGTCGTCTGGAACTCCAGCTCATACTGTGGAAGTCTGGAGAATATCTCCTTGATCACCGCGATATCATAACCGTCCAGATTGCCGTCGTCTCCCTGGAAAATAAAGGGGCTGGGACCGGTTCCCGTGGTGGCTACGATAATTTTGGTCTTCTCCGTATTGTCTGAAGTCGCACTGCCCTGGGCTGCATCGCTCTGTGCCGCACTCTCCTGTGTTGTACTGCCCTGTGCCCCGCCTGTGCTCTGATCCGCATTACCGCATGCAGCAAGAGATACCGCCATTGTTCCTGCTACCAATACTGCTACTGCCTTTTTTAAGATGTTGTTTTTCATAACTTGTCTCCTCCTGCACTTATTTCCTACTATTCATACTAATCCTATCTGTCCGATAGGATTAGTATTGTTATATCATTCTACGTCCATTCTGTCAACATATAATTACAAAAAAAGGTAAAAAATACCTCTCACCCATTTGGATGAGAGGCTTTGTAAATCTATTCTCTGTTCTTTAATACCTCTGCGGGTACCAGCTTATTCAATCTGCCTACCAATAGGAAATTGATCACCATATAGCATAGCAGAATTCCACCATAAATCATGATATATATCTGCGGCGTGAACTTTAAGTCCATGCCGATAGCAACATTTGCAATGCAATACGGATACACCAGATCCATGCTCCATTTTGCCAGCGGAACACAGATCAGCGCCCCCAGCAGAATCACATAGAAATTTCCATCCAGATAGAGTCTTCGGATCTCCCTTCTACGGTAACCGAATACTTTCATCAATGAAATGGAAAAGGCGGAACGATCGATCATCACTTTCATCATAAGATACATGACGATCATAAAAATCAGCGCAGATATTGCCACGAGCATTACCACCATCGGTCCCATCATATCTGTAAAAATCTGTGAACTTTCCTCCACATTTTCTTTGGATACCGTGGCATATAATCTGCCATTATCAATATCCAGTGCATGATCCGCAAACACTACATTATAATAATCGTCCTCCTGATCAAACAATTCCTGCATGACATCCCTATTCAGGAAAACATAGACGCCGGATGTAAAATTCACAATATTTTTCACAGTGAATGCATAATCTCTCTCATTCACCTCATCGGAAAGCACCAGCTTGTCGCCCGCCTTCACACCGAATTTCTGTGCCGCAGCACTGGAGATCACGATCTCATTTTTCTTGTCTGCGGTTGCTATGGGAAAATACGGATTGTCATCATCAATCCCCAGCACTGTCACATCCAGATTATACCCATAAGCCTCCTTTTTCAGATTCTCGACATACGGAGGATGTTCCTCCCTCCGGAACATCCTCCGTAGGATATTTATAGGTATACATATAAGCATATTTTGTTTCTTCCAGACAGGCGTTTCCAAAATTGATACACAGTACCGCACAGTCTATGGACATCATCAGGATCAGCAGGCAGATGAACATACCGATCACAACAGCAAATGCAGAACGTATTTCCCGCAGCATCTGTCTGATCTGGAATCTGAGCAGAAATTTCATATTTCCCAGATTCATGTTCTGTATTCTGCCGGCTTTTCCTGCCGTCTGCTCATTACGAAGCAGTGACAGAGCCGTGCATTTTAACTTTTTATTGATCACCAGATAATTTACCACTGCTGCCGTCACAGGCGGCATGATCAGGCTGTAAAAAAGCAGATATCCGGGCGTTACGATCCGCATAGGCGGCAGAGAATAATATGCGGTACTATCACCCATCTGCCAGCCTGTTCCGTATTCGGAAAATCCCAGGATACATCCGACTGCTCCGCCCAGGAAAGAGATCAGCATGGGATTTAACAGATAGTGGAACAGCAATTGCCCCCTGGTCACCCCCAGGGCATATAATGCACCAATGACGCTGCTTTCCTTTTCAATATTATGTATCACAAATACGGAAATCACATAAGTAAACAGGACCATGAGAATAATTCCGGACAGGATACCGGCAAATCTATTGATGACCACATCCCCCGCAGCTGCATCAATTCTTGGATTATCAGCTGCTATGAGAAACTGTGTCAGATTGTCAATGTCAAAAGTAAAATACTCCTCGATCATGTCGTCTGTTTCATCCTGCAGCTCCTGTACCCCATCCCGCAGTTCTCTGCTGCCGTCGGCAATCTCATCTACGGCATCCGTGTAATCTATGATCCCTTCCCTAAAATCCTCCAGATCCGCCAGGGTATCCTTCGCATCCTTCAGGGAATCCTTCAGCTTGGCATCGACACTACTACCCTCTGCCGTCAGACGTTCCAGTTCTTCCTTATAATTATCGGCGGTCAGGTCCACGGTGATATCACTTTCTTTAAGCTGTGCTTCCACCATATCGATCAGTGCATCCACCACAGCATCCGTGCCATCCACTACGACTTCACTGGCGGTATAGAGGGTACTCAGTCCGCCAAACAGCTGCTGGTTGCCGATGGAGGCTTCCCCGACTCCTTTCGTATATGCCTTCACACCATCCCGAAACTGCGCTACCGTGTCCAGCTGGCTCTTTACGGCGGACAGCTGTGCTGCCACCTGATGAGCTCCCATCTGTGTGAACGTTGTCGCCATCTGGTCCAGTTCCTTGCCGTATCCATCCGTCGTCAGTCCCAAAAAAGTAAAACCGGAAGTGTTAAACTGTGCCTGCAGCTGTTCATTTACCATTCCAAGAATGGCATTGAAAATAGCATCCGCTCCCTGATTCAGGGCATCACTGTTTGCAGTGATCTGTCCCATTCCCACGACCAGTTTGCCACTGCCGTCGGAAGCCGCATTGACACCATCCGTATACGCTTGGATGCCATCCTTATACTCCTGCAGTTCCTCCAGCGATTTTTTTATATCCTGCAGATCCTGTCGCATAGAGGCGGTATATGCATGCGGATTGGCAATCATGGTATTCAGCTGCTGTTCGTAATTTGACGAAGTCAGCGTCACCTCTACACCGGCCTCCTTCAGGCTGTCATTGACCTGCTCCAGCATGGCATCAAACAGCGTATCCGCCGCATCCGTCAGCTCCGTATTATGCTCTGCCAGTTCGTCCACGCCATCTGCCAGTTCATTCACACCGTCTAGAAGTTCCCGGATGCCATCCTGGATATCATTCTTTGTCTCTTCCGCATCCGCTAACATTTCCAGGAAATAGGTATCCGTCACTTTGCTCCGGTCCAGTTCAAAGGACTGTAACAGCTCCTTCAGTTCCTGATCTGTCATGGCATCATTCAGCAGATATGTATAAGTATAATCCTCCGTCCGGAAATTCTCTCCACCCGCCTTTAACGCTTCATAATCCTCTGCCGTGACGAATCCGACTCCGAACAGATTGCTGTCCACGGTGGTATCCGATGTTTTTTCATAGGCTGCATCGTAATCCGGTGTACTGCCGATTCCCGTAACGATGAAATCTCTGCCGCCTACGGTAAGACTATCCCCTAACCCCAGTTCATGTTTTTCCGCATAGTGCTGTTCCAGCAGGATTTCCCCCTGTGCCGGTAGCTCGCTGCCCTGAGACGGGACGAACAGATCTACGGTCTCTCTCGCCCGGTAGACACGGAGCGTAGACTGTCCCAGATGAAAATCCAGGGAAAAATCTCTCTGTAATGTCACACCTTTCTCCGTAATCTGAGCAATCTCATCGTCTGTCAGTGGGACAAATACTCCAAACTGTCCATCCTCCCTATGATGAATCCTTCCACTCTCTTTTGTTCCCTGCATGATCGTCTCTGCTGCTCCCACGATTGCCACTACCATATACATGACCAGTGCCACCAGGAAAAACAGTGCCAGATATCGCAGGAGATTTTCCCTGATATCTCGGAGTACCCGTTTGCTCAATATCCTCTGCATCCTACAAATCCTCCAGTTCCGCCGCCGGAATCCGCTTCTCATTCCGGTAATTCTTGCTGATCTGTCCATCCTTGATCATGATGACCTGATGCACCATATTTTTAATGGAATTATTATGCGTAACGATCAGCATGGTAGTACCATACTGTCTGTTAATATCCTCCAACAGCATCAGAATATCTCTGGATGTTTTGGAATCCAAAGCACCCGTAGGCTCATCGCACAACAAAAGGCTGGGGTTCTTGATGAGTGCTCTGGCAATGGCGCAACGCTGCTGCTGACCTCCGGAAAGCTGTGCCGGGAACTTATTCTGATGCTCCGTGAGACCAAGTACCTGCAATAATTCCTCCAGCTCTAAGGGATTCTTCGTCAGGTACTGACAGACCTGTATGTTCTCCTTTACCGTCAGGTTCGGCACCAGATTATAAAACTGAAAAATAAATCCCAGTTTATCTCTCCGATAATCGGACAATGCCTTGCTTCCAAGTCCTGCCACTTCCATCCCGTCTACGACAATCGATCCGGAATCTACTGTATCCAAGCCTCCGATACAATTGAGTAACGTGGATTTACCGGAACCACTGGTACCCTGGATGACACACATTTCACCTTTTTCTACACCTGCGGTAATCCCTTTTAATACCTGTACATAGCCGCCGCCTTCTCCATAGCTTTTCTTCAGATCCTTTACTTCCAGATACATATCCTGCCTCCTCGCTTATTGATAATGATTTTCATTAACATAACAGTGTTATGTTAACGGTCTGAAATTGCACCCCTAGAAGTCTTTTACTCCATCAGGGTGCTCGATGTTTCTATGATTCTGTCATCATGCCCATCCATCCCCGGACCAGATACATGGTCAGGGCATCCACATGTTTCAGTGCAACGCTTTCTTCCGTCTCATGCAAAAACAAATGAACAAATGTATCAACCATAATATGTGCCATCCAATGCGTCATATAATCATCAATTCTCGGTTTTTGGGTAGCACAGGTCACAGTATCGCACAGTCTTCTGTACTGCTGCTCCGAGATATCCACGACCTCATCCAGACAATTCTCAAATCGGGATCCCTGGGACTTTGTCAGGAGCAGTAAAAAGGCATCTCGGTTGGCATACATCTGCCGGATGATCTGCCTGGATGTTTCCAGATCCCTATCATCTTCCAGTGCCAGCTGTGCCACCTGTTCTCCGTTACGCATCTCCGTAGCGTAGTGTTCTTCCATGGCTGCATAGAGTTTTTTCAGCGGTTCTTCCACCAGTGCCCCGAAAAGGTCTTCCTTATCCTTAAAAAAGAAATACAAGGCTCCGGTGGTCACGCCCGCTTCCTTACAGATATTCCGCAAGGATGCTTTCATATATCCCTTTTCCAGGAATTCTTTTTTTGCACACTCCAACAGGTGTTGTCTGGTCTCTTTATTCTCATTTTGTTTTTCCTGTCTTCGTGGCATTTTCTGTCTCCGTTTATTTGCATCATTTTCATGGATGTTCAATTATTCACATAACATTGTTACGTTTGCATTATAAATAAAAACAGGATTGCTGTCAACCCTGTTTTTATTTTCACTATTTTCATTTCATTATTCTCAAATTTTTGTTTTACTTTGTCTTTAACTGCTCGATCTTTTCCTGTAAGTCCGCAATGGCTCTCTGACTATTCTTAATGTTCTCGCACTGCTTCTCAAAAGGAGGTTCCGGCATATCACTGTACTGTTCAAAATAGATTTTGCCGATCTCCAGATAATTTTTCTTCATCACTTCTTCACAAGTGGAAATCTGACTTTTCAGGTTTGCTATTGCAGCCAGTTCTTTTGCTTTATCTGCCACTGCTTTTCCTTTTTCATTAATGGTATCACCGATCTTCTCTATAATATCCATGGTATGATCTCCTTTCTCTCATAGAAGGCTGCTTGTGACTGTTTTGCACAGCCGTCCGCTCATCCAAATAGTTTTAATCAGTTATATTGTACCCTCTCCCCAATACCACGTCAAGCAGAAGCACCACTTGCGCATTGTAAACAGTCTGTGCTATAATCGCCATGTAATACCATTGGAGGTGACATCATGCAGCCGCTGTACACTACTTTAAAAGTCAACAACGAAATTGAATTATGCGAAGTTTCCGATCCTGATTGTAAGCAGCTTATTGAACGGGCTCTTTTAAAAAATCGTATCTCCTATTATATCCGTTGGCCGAAATCCTCTTTCTTTAGCAGAAAAAAAGAGTCCTGTATTATCTGTATCAACGATAATGTCCGGGATGCGGCCGAGGAGATCGTACGCGGGATCTGTGACGAGTCCGGATATAATGTCCGCTTTATTTTAAAACGCTCCTCTAATACATATTTATAAAGATACATTTTATTAATTTTTGTATATTAATTGACATTTTTCCCTTAATAGTACATAATATTTTTATTATAAAACAAAGGAGGGGATTTTTATATGGAGAAACGAATTAATAAGCATGTATTTGCCTGGGTTTTCTGCTTTTTACTTGGTGAGTTGGGTGTTGATAGATTCGTCAGAGGTCAGGTTGGTCTCGGAATTTTGAAGCTTCTCACTGCCGGTGGCTGCGGAGTATGGAGCCTGGTCGACTGGATCATTGCTCTTACCAAAGCATACGGTGCCGCTTATGCCGGTTCCGAAGAAGTTGTATTCGTAGACGGTAAATATACTGCATAATCACATGATCAAAAAAGCTTTTGTCTTTTTAGGCAGAAGCTTTTTTCGTTTGATCATAATCGACGATAAATTTGATATGAAATATAAATCATGAAAAAAAATACACAGCATATATTATTTTTTAGTTTATTTATTCTACTGTTCCTGTTATTCCTGTTGCTGGCAGGCTATCAATGTCCACTGCGTTTCTTTTTGGGCATTCCTTGTCCTTTCTGCGGAATGACCAGAGCGTTTTTATGTGTCTTAGAGGGTGACCTTGCAAAATCCTTTTATTTTCATCCTCTGTGGCCTATCGTGTTGGGAATTATTATTATTTTTCCTCTTTGGAAATTTCGGTTTCTTCACTTATCAGACAAATGGATCGATCACGGGGCTTTTGTCATTGGAATTCTGTTCTTGCTCTGCTTTATCATAAGACATATGACACAATCCCCCATTGTACAGATTGATTTTACAAAAGGATTTTTTCATTTCTTTTCATATATGAATATATGAAAAAGGAGCTGTAATACAGCCCCTTTTTCAATCTTCTTATCCAATCGCTTTATCCGTTTGATCAATCAAAATCAAATTTGGTGTAACGCTCATACATAGCGCCATAACGGAATCTTGCCATTTCATTCTTCTGAAGGACATCTTCTTCGGAGCCTCTGTACTGACAGCGCAGGCAGTAGTACTCCTTCTTATCCTTATCATAGAACATATCCATATCGATATCTCTCATGAAGCAAGAGGGACATCTGTAATTTAATTTGCCTTTTCCAGCTTGAGCCATGTTGCAACGACCTCCTTATCTTTGATCTTGGAATTGTAACCCAGTGTAAGCATCGGGGAGAATGCGTATCCTTCCTTCACATATCCGACAGCGCCTTCTGCATTGGTGCTCATGGATACTGCGGTCTCGATCTGAGGGATCACCGCTCTTACTTCGTCTGCGTCTGCCTTCTCCATCTCACGGCACTTGTACTCGTAATCCAAAGTCTCTACCTCGTCACCCTTCTTGGTGCTTAAGGTGATACCCAGCATATCCTCGGAATACTCTGTGGTACCGTAGCAGGCTACGATATACTCGTTCAGTTCTACTTCAGCGTTCGGATCGCTCATCTCCAGAATCTTACGCTCGATCTTGATCGCAGAGCTGCCTTCCTCGAAGGAAACGATGGTCTGTAATTTTACGGTCAGATCGTAGAACTCGATGTCTACGGGATCCAGTGTCAGGATTCTGGTGTTGCCTTCCTGAGAGAAATGAGCCTTGGTACGGCACAGGCACAGATCCACTTCTTCACCGTTGTGTTTTAACTTGGCACTTCTTACGGTACCTTCTCCTGCATAGTGGGTGAAGTAACCTGCACGATACTTCTCCTGGATCAGGAAAGGATAGGATGCATCGGTCACATGCTTGGTACCGATACCTACCGGCCACTCCAGCTTAGCAGCGTAAGGACGCAGGTCAACGATAGCACCACCCTGATCCATATTTACGCAGGCACGCATGAAAGGATCACAATACCAGAACAACTGCTTATCGGAGCCATACAGGATATCTCTCCACAGAGCACACTCGGGCTCGGTGTAGGTCTTCTTCTGACGATAATAATCAGCGAACTCAGCCATGGTCATATCGGTAAGCTTGCCTTCCTTTTTCAGGTCGCCATAGTACTTCATACCATCTTCATAGCTCTTCTTCAGCAGTTCGTAAGGCTGCTCCCAACGACCCATTTTGTTCAGCCAGCCGGGTCCTACGAACATCATGTTGTATGCGTATCCGTTGTTGTATTTCTCCAGGGAACGATACTGGTCGATCAGGTTGTACAGGTAAGGGTACTCCCAGGTCTTGGTGTCATAGATCATACCACGCAGTACGTTCTGGGGATGGGTTCCGAAATTGGAGCCGTTACCGTCATAGCATGCCAATAGGTCTCTGGACAGATGGGGGATCGCTACGATACCGCTGTCCTCTGCTTCATTGGCCGCAGGTGCATGGGTGTTCTGCTTGGAAGGGATCCAGGGTGCCCAGGGGCCGCCATCCATGAATGTATACCAGGAGTTGTTGCAGGTATGGTATGCCTTGGGGCCTTCTTCCCAACAGGTTGCTACCGCACATTTTACGGTAGGATAGGTTGCTTTGATATAATTGGTCAGATCTGCATCCATGTAGTAAGAACCGGTGGATTCGGGATAAAATCCGAACTTCTCATGAAACTTGCCGAATACATCATCCACGATAGACTTTTTGTCTTCCATGGAAAACATCCAGATACAGAAATCCTTGGTCTTGTACTTTTCACGGAACTCTGTGCAGGGCAGTCCCAACAGAGACAGTGCGATCTCATCGCCGTACTTCTCGTGATCTGCCTTAGCCAGTGCTACCGCTTCGTCATTGAACAGGGAAGCATAGGTCATCTGAATGGTGGTCTTCAAACCATTCTTGTGCGCAGTTTCCTGCTGAAACTTGAAAATATCCAGAGACTCTGTCAACAGTGCTTTTCTGCCCAGATCCTCTTCTTTGCCGTGTCCGGTTACTTTTTCCGCATACTCGGGAACCATCTCCGGACGGTGAATGATATTCACAATAAACTTATCCATCTTTTCCTCCATCTCGCCGTTAGGCATCTTATATTACTTTTGAAAGTCTCTGATCACTTTCAATGCGGGTAGTGCATTTCCATCATAATCGAACAGTGCCTGATTGGCCCATTCGTTTCCCCCGGGACCGGGATCCTGAATATACTTCAGGGACTCCTCGTTGGCCCAGCCACAGCCGGGCACCGGGATCCATGCCGGCTCCCAGTAATAGAAGCCTTTTCCTCTGCCATCCGGAACCTGCGCAATGCGTTCCATGACCTTCTGCATGAATGCAGCCTGTCCTTCCGGTGTCATAGGATACTCTACCGCCTCCGCAAGGTGGGGCTTGGTCGCCATGCCCTTGCGCTCTTTTGGTGCGAGCTTCTCTCTGTCCGCATAGTCTTCCATGGTAAATCCCATGGAAACCTCCGCTACGATGACATCCTTCTGATATCTCTGTGAGAGATCATTCATATTATTGGTCAGGTCATCAATGGTTCCGTGCCAGAAGGGATAATAGGACAGTCCGATGACATCGAAGTCCTCTCCTCTCTGTACATAGGCATCAAACCATTCTCTGCAGCGGGCATTGTTGCCGCCACAGTCCAGATGAAGCATCACTCTGCTGTCCGGGGATACTTCTCTCACCGCACGGATGCCCGCGCTGATGAATCTTGCAATATTGTCAACGTTGTCCCATTTTCCATAGGGCCACATCAGACCATTGGTGATCTCATTTCCCACCTGTACCATCTCTGGAAGCAGATCGAGACGCTTTAACTTCAAAAGCACATCCTTTGTGTAGTCATACACATTCTTCTCCAGTGTATCCGCATCGGCATACGCCCACTCCTTAGGAGGGAACTGTTTGCCGGGATCTGCCCAGAAATCACTGTAATGCAAATCCAGCAGATAGCTGTAACCCAGCTTTTTACCTGCCGAAGCCAGTGCTACCAGCTTGGTGAAATCACTGGTACCGGCACTGTAAGGCTTGCCGTCCTCACTGTAAGGATCATTCCAGAGACGGATGCGCAGAGAGTTGGCACCGTATTTTTTCAGGATCTCCAGTGCATCGCCCTCCTTGCCTTCGTCATAAAACCTTGCACCGAGAGCTGTCTCCTCCGGCAGACTCGATACATCCATACCTTTGATAAATTTATCCATAAATTAACTCTTTGTCTCCATGTCATACATTTATCCGGAGAATCCATTCGATGGATTCTCCCAGGTTAAACTGCCGAAGCAGTTTAACCTTTCACGGCACCACCGGTAATACCTTCCACATAGAACTTCTGCATGATGACAAACAATACAGAGATGGGAATGGATACCAGTACACCGCCTGCACAGAACTGACCAAAGTAAGTATTGATCAGACTCTTATCCAGCATATTGTACAGACCGATAGCAACAGTCCACTGGGAAGATATGCCGGCATTTAACATCAGCTTTGCATATACGAAATCCATCCAGGGGGACAGGAAGGAGCTGATAACTGTATATACAATGATGGGACGGCTCATGGGGATAACAACCCTCCAGAAGATCGTAGCCTCACTGGCTCCATCCAGATAAGCGGCCTCGCGCAGGGAATTCGGGATCGTATCGAAGAAGCCCTTTGCGATCAGGTAACCCAGACCGGAACCGGCAGAATATACCAGGATCAGTCCGAGGTGCGTATTGGTCAGATTCAGAGTCTTCAGAATGAAATATACTGCGATCATGGACAATACACCGGGGAACAGATTCACAATAACTGCTGCGTTCATCAGCGGCTTACGTGCCGGGAAACGCATGCAGGAGGTCGCATAGGCTACCATCAGTACAAAAGCAGTGGAGACCACGCATACCGCACATGCAATGATGAAGGTGTTCCTGAACCAGTTCGGAAACTGTGCCACACTGTCTGCTGAAAAAAGCAGATTCTTATACTGCGCCAGACTCCATTCCTTCGGGAAAAAGGTGCTGGTATTCATGCCGGTATATGCGCTGAAGGAAGTGACCACCAGCCATACGATAGGCACCAGCCAGACAAATGCCAAAAATGCCAGTAACAGGTTATGCAATAATGTTTTAACAAATCTCTTCATTAACGGAACGCCTCCTCTCTGTCACCCTTCAGGAATCTGCTGAAGGCAATGAGGGTAAATACCGCACAAAGGATAAACACGATAATACCGATGGTGGATGCCATCTTATAGTTGTAATAACTCTGTGTCAGGTTGAACAGCCAGGTGATCAGCAGGTCTACTTCCTTCGCCTGGGAGTTCGCCATAGCCTGATTGGTGGTGGTATATACACCCTGGGTCAACAGATAGATTACGTTGAAGTTATTAATATTCTTGACAAAATCCGTTACCAGAGAAGGACCGGTGACAAACAGCATATACGGCATTGTAATATGAATAAGGCTCTGCATTGGAGTAGCACCGTCGATCTTTGCACTCTCCAGCTGGTCAGAAGGAATATTCATCAGCACACCGGTAGCGATCAGCATCTGGTAAGGAACACCGATCCAGATATTGATCAGGATGATCATGACATGTGCCCATCCGGGAGCGGACAAAAACGGAATATAACTGGTACTGATCGCACCGATATCTCTCAGCCACTGGGTAATTCCCGCATTAGCACAGATCGTGTTCATGATGCCGTTGTTCGCGAAAAAGTTACGTACCAGAAGTAAGGAGACGAACTGGGGAACTGCGATCGTTACAATGAACAGAGTTCTCCACAGCTTGGGCAGTTTGGTTCTCTTATTATTGATCAGCAGGGACAACAGAATACCGCCGATGTAAGTGGTAGCGGTTGCAAACAATGCCCATACCAGCGTCCAGATCAAGATCCTACGGAAGGCATAACCGAAGGTAATGGTCATTCCACCGCTGGAGAACAGATTCTTGAAGTTGGTAAAACCCACCCATGTAAACAATGCGGAGGGAGGCATATGTCCCTGATCATAGTTCGTAAACGCAACAGCGATCAGGATCAGCAGAGGAACGATCGTGAAAATAACAACACCCATGACAGGAAGTGCCAGCAGTGTGATATAGAATTTGTCATTCTTGAACTGCTGCAAGTCTTCTACAAACGTATTGATATGTTCTCCTGCCTGTGCTTTTTTCTGAAGCCGGTAAACGGTCACTTCATTCTTAAGCCAGATCACCAGGAATGTGAACCAGACCACAAATGAGATTACGGAGAACAATAGGATCATAAATGAGTTGTCATAATCATTGAACTCATTCTGCATGGTTACAATATTGAAAACCGTCTCCTGCTGAACCGTTCCCAAAGTTCCAAAATCACGTACATACTCTGTGGCAAAGCCAAAGGTGAATACTATGACTGCCACTTCGAGCAGAGTCATTAAAATACCTTTGATAATTTGTTTTCTGCGGATATATCCTGCTCCCATCCAGACCAGGGATAATTTTACGAACAGATCTCCTTTTACGACTGCTTCACCAAACTCCTTGAAGAATCCGCCGATTCCGCTCTTTTTCTTCTTCATTCTCTGCCCTCTCCTTTCTTCATATTAATATAAATTTTTAGTAACTGTTCCGAACAGCTTCCCGCGTTCATCTGACCAGTTACATAACCCGGCAGACAGGAGTCGAACCTGTTTACCGGAAACGTTTCCTGTAAAAAAGGCATCCATCCACTACGTGTCATTGTTCATAGCTTCAGGACGCCTTTCTATTCTCTGTATTCGTTCTGCACCAGAACGTTTTCATCATTCATTTGTAACAGAACCGGAACAGATCATCTTTCCAAACTTATTCAGCGGGTACGGAAACACCTTCTACCAGCTCATCCAGGGCTGCCTGGATACCTGCTTCATCATCAGCCTTCAGCTGACCCTGAGCTACCTTCTCACCAAAAGTCTTGGCAGGATCCCAGTACTTGCCGCCAACGATCTGAACTACACCATAAGCGGACTGCTCAGACAGAGCTGCAATAGCGGTATTGGAAGAAACCTCCTCGGAACCAGCAACGTTGATATTGGAAGGTCCGATCTCTCTCTCTGCGAAACGTACTGCCTGGTTGTCTTCGTTGGTGATCCAGTCAGCCAGCAGAGTTGCCCAACCTGCATTTGCAGAATACTTGTTAACACCTACCAGCTTGAAGCCTGCTACGGAACCCTGCTGAATCTGCTTGTCACCACAGGTATAGGTAGGAAGCTTGGTAGCTGCGTAGCCATCACCGAAAGCGGTCTGAGCTGCGGCTGCATCCCAGGTACCGGAAATTACTGCACACAGGTCGCCGGAAGCAATCTGGTTGGAAATATCACCATCAGCGATCGGAAGGAATGCGCTGTTGCCGGCAATACCCAGCATAGACTGTACTACCTGTACACCGGTAACGCCATCAGCGCTGGTGCCGTTCCAGTCCATAGCAGTGCTGCCGTCGTCATTCAGTGCAGTAGTGAAGCCTGCACCATAGAAGAAGGAAGCATTATACCAACCGGAAGCAAGAGTCATACCAACCTTCTTGCCAGCCTTCTCAGCTGCTGCAAGTAAGGTATCCCAGGTCTGTGCATCTTCGGGAGTTACTAAAGTGGAATTGTAATATAAGAAGTAACCGTTATCAGCACTCATAGGGAATGCATACAGTGTGCCATCCTTGGTTGCTGCGTCTACAGAACCGGAAGCATTTGCACTCTTAACATCAGCTACGCTCTTGCCTGCGTAAGCTTCCAGAGCTGCATCCATCTCATCAACAGACTGCAGGGCACCTGCATTTACCAGGTCGATCAGCTGATCAGATGCGAAAGAATACACATCAGCAGCAGCCTCGATGTCGGCTAAAACAGTATCCTTAGCTGTGGACTCGGACTCGGTACCAAGCTGGATATCGAAGTTTGCATAATCTGCATAATGCTCCTTGAAGGAATCGATCATGCCCTGTAACATGGTCTGATCTTCCTCAGCACCCCAGATTCTCAGGGAAACGTCCTGCTTCTCAGCGGGAGCGGTCTGTGCAGCCTCGGTAGAAGCTGCGGTGGTAGCAGCGGCATCAGTGCTGGTGCTGGTGTTGGAAGCATCAGAGTTTCCACAAGCTACCAGAGAGAATGCCATAGTCAGTGACATTGCTAAAGCGACTAACTTTTTCATTTTGTTATCCTCCTGTTTTGTTTTGCAAGTTTGTGCGTATTGCGCAACCGCTTGTCTACGATAATAGTTTAGCAACATTTCCTTATGTTGTCAATTTATAATAATGACTGATATTGCAGTCAAAAATTGTGCATTTTGCACAACCGCCTTTTGAAGTCCTTGATTTTACTGGGTTTTTAGCACATCCTATTTTTTGAAAAAAATGCTTTTAATATGATTTTTTTGAGTAAAATTGAGGAAAACGTTTTTCCAAATTATGATTTTCACACTCTCATTTAGCCTTTTGTAGACTCCTTCAGGATGATCTCATAGTCCAAAAGTGTTTTGTCAGGTACTGTTTTGCCATGGATCATATCCAACAACACCTGGCAGGATCTTCTGCCCAACTCTGTGATATTGAATTTCAAAGATGTGATCGTAACAGGATAATTTTCCAGAATGCGGCTGTAATGGCAGGATGCCACTTTCATCTGATCCGGGATTCTCACACCCATGCGGGCAAGCTTTCTGACCACTTCATCACAGATGTAGTCGTCCTGGCACAGAATGCACTCCACGCCGCTGTTTTTCAGCTCTTCCACCGCTTTTTCCACCATTGCCCTGCTGCTTAGATCCGTGTAGACCAGGTCCTGGTTCAGCTTCCGTTTTCCCTTGCGGTAGGCTTCCTCATATCCCTGATACCTGCAGCGGTTTACCATCTGGTCCATATTGCTTCCCAGATAGGCAATGTTCTGGATCCCCTTAGCAAACAGTACTGTCACAAGTTCCTTACAGGCTCCCACATTATCATGGTCTACCTGTACCACATCATCATCCGGAAATTTTCCTACTGCCACAAAGGGAATCTGCTTTTGTTTCAGAAATTTCACATATTTGTCGTTCTCATAAGTCCTGGTAAGGATCATTCCGTCCACTTTACGGTTTTTGATCAGACGTTCCAGTGGTTTGGTATCGTTTCCGTTCGTTGTTACCACAATAATGTCATAATCATTAGCCTGTGCCACCTCTTCCACTCCATACATACAGGTATGGAAGAAAGGCATATCCACCAGCGTATTCACTTCCGGAAGGATGATTGCGATATTATTGGTCCGGGACTGTGCCAGGCTCTGTGCCGCCGCATTTGGATAAAAGCCGTGTTCTTCGATATAATCAAGGATCCGGTCCCTCGTAGCCGCGCCGATACGTCCTTTCCCTGAGATAGCCCTGGATACGGTGCTGGCAGATACCCCCAGTTCTCTTGCCACATCATGGATCGTCATCGTCTTGTCGTTGCCGGAATTGTTGTTCATCTCATTCACCCCATTCTCTGCGCAATTTATCTTTTTCACTTCTTCGAGATACAGATCATAAAGCGCAATCGATTGTTCATACTCATAGTATCATTTTCATGAAAGGCATTCAATGCGCCTTTTTACACAAATTGACCATTCATTTCTATACAATAGTAACAAAACAGTGGGATTCTTGATGTTATTTCATCTGTTTTTCTTCATTCCGCTTCCGGAACTGTTTCCAATGAGCAACTAATGTCGATCCTTCTGTTGTTCCTGTCTGCGGCAGACTGTCTGCCACGCACAGCCTGCCATACCCAACCCGGTCGTTGGGATATTCCATCTCTCCCCTTAAGGGTCTGGCACCTTTTCTAAGATATGCCTTGATTTTTTCTCCGTAGAGGAAGGGATCATTTCCCCGCACAATCCCCCATTCCATCAGAAGCGCCGCCGCACCGCTGACAATAGGTGTTGCGAAAGAGGTTCCGGTGGTGGGAGTAAACGTGCCGTATACATCCGGAGCCTGAATGTTTACACCCGGAGCCACAAGATCCGGTTTGGTCAGTCCTGCTGCCGCCACGCCGATGGTACGGGTGCTGTCGGCATAGCCCCTGCCGGAGAAATCCGCATAGGTATCATAGACCGGATCGTAAGCCCCTACTGTGATCACCTTCGCTGCTGTGGAGGGAACCGTCAGCGTTACCTGTGGAGTGGAACGGTAAAAACCTGTGCTGTCTCCCCTTCCGTTCCCTGCCGGGAGATACAGATAATATTGTCCTGTTACGGTCATTACCGGCTCCAGCCGGATCGTCCAGATCCCTGCATTGATATAACTGCCCGTCACTGGGATCATCTCCAGATAGATCTCCTGTGCCACCGCATAAGGCAGCGGCTCTCCCAAATAGACCAGGATCCTTGTCTGCTCCAGCTTAAGCGTATATTTCCCGCCCTGAATATTCGTGGTTAGTTCTGCCTCCTCACCTCCCGGAGATTGCAGCCTTATCCGAAACACATCGCTGTAATTTTTCCACAGCTGGATATTCAGGCTTCTTTCGTAATTTCCCACAGCCAGTTCCACACGACTGTCCCTTGTTATATTCCCGGCGAAATGTCCTCTTGCCGCCCCTTCATTACCACTGCCCACACAGATCACGGTTTTGCCGATCTCGGAAGCATTGTCTAAAAAACGCTCCAGCAGAGAGCTTCCGTCATGAGATCCATAGCTGTTGCCAAAGCTTAGATTGATGACAAGTGGCATATTTAACTGCCTGGCTTTCCACAGTGCATAGGTCACTCCACGCAGGATTTCGGTTGTCCGGGGGAATCCTTCTTCCACGCCCCCGCTATTTCCCGGCAATCCCAGCTTCACCACGATCAGTTCCGCCTCGGGTGCTGCCCCGGTATAGAGACCATCCGCACTTCTCCCGGCGGCAATCCCTGCCACCGCTGTTCCATGTCCGGACAGGTCTCTGCTGGGAATCCGGCGGTAACGATCCAATGCAGGCATCTGTAATGCCGCATTTATTTCCTCCGCGGTATATTCCGTCCCGATGGAAAATCCATCCGGCATTTTCCCGTATCTTACATCGCCCATTTCCTCCGACACTGTCTGATCCCATAGATACCGTATCCTCGTACTGCCATCTGCCTTCCGGAACACCTCCAGATCCCAGGTAATCCCAGAATCCAATACAGCTAAAAGAACGCCCCCTCCATTCAGAAAAGGCGTTCTCATAGTGACCGGTGGAAAGCAGGAAGTCCCCGCAGGAAACGTCTGTCCATAATAAAACCGCTTGGGTTTTTCCACATACTCGATCTCTGGGGTATCCGATACCATATCCACCAGTGCCTCCGGCACCGTAAGGATCGCATATCCGGCGATCAGTTCCTCCACCACAATATTCTGTTCCCGCAGTCTGTCCAGACTGCCGTGATATTTTACGATCAGCTCCCAGCTCCGGGTCTCCGCGCTGTAACCGACATTCAGACTCTCCGTCTGTTCCCGTTCTTCCTCCGGGGTTTCTAATGCAAGGTTCAGGATATTCTCCAGCTTCTGGTCCATCAGATTTTCCGTCCTTGGTCCTGTATTTCCTACATGGTATGCAGGCGATACAAAACTATTCACGAAAGCCTGGAGTAACCTTCCACTCTCCTACGCTTCCTTCGGGATCTGTCCATCCACATGCAGGATATGGTTGATCAGCCAGTCTGTCAGGTAATTCAGAATATCCATGATCTGCTCATCCTGTTCCGCCTGATCACCTTCATCCTTCTCATGCTGATCTATAAACTCATCCAGTTTGTTGATAAATTCCTGATGTTGAATCTTCTGGGTAAAAATCTTTTTGTACTGGATGGATTCCATATATGCTTCTTCATCTGAAAAATGTTTTACGGTGTAATCGCGCAGTTTTTCCAAAATTGCATCGATCCGGTCGTACTTATCCGGTGTAAACTCCTCCTGTAGCAGCTCGTAAGCCTCATTGGCATAATCAAACAGCTGCTTATGCTCCTGATCGATCATATCAATTCCGATATAGTATTCCGGTTTCATTTCAAACATAACTTCAACCTTCTTTCGTATCTTTTTCGGATCCTTTTTGGATCATTTCTTGATTCTTTCTTTGAATCTTTTTTTCATTCTAAATATGCACTTTTCGACCAAAGATTTCAATGCTTTTTATACTTTTTTTATGATTTCCCGGGATAATGAATCATTCGCCCCAGAATTCCTTCAATGCCCGCACTGCATATTCTGTATCCATCATTCCCGCTGTCTCCACCGCGGAATGCATGGCTAACTGCGGCAGTCCGATGTCCACACTGGACACCGATACATGGGCTGTAGAAATATTACCCAGGGTGGAACCTCCCGCGATATCCGAACGGTTGGCGTAGGTCTGGTAAGGCACCTTTGCCCGTTCACAGTAATCCTTCATTTTTGCAGCAGAAATGCCGTCCGTAGTATATTTCTGGCTTCCGTGGAATTTAATGACAATTCCACCGTTTAAGTAAGGTCTGTTCGTGGGATCTGCCTTCTCCGGATGGTTTGGATGTACCGCATGGGCATTGTCCGCAGAGATCAGGAAGCTGTCTGCGATCCAGCGCAGATACATGCTGTGATCCGCGCCTAGGCCCTCCGTAATTCTATCTAACACATCCGCAAGGAACGTGGAATCCGCACCCTGTCTGGTACCGCTTCCCACCTCTTCATTATCAAATACTGCACAAATATTGATATATTCTGCTGGTGTACTCTCCGTAAAGGCTTTGGTCAGAGCAAATGCACTCTGCAGATCATCCAGTCTCGGAGACAGGACAAATTCACCCTCTGCTCCTAAGAATCTTCCTTCCTGCCTGGTATACAGGAACAGGTCTTCCCCGAGAATTGCTTCCACATCCACGCCGGAAGCCTCTGCTATAAGTCCAAGCAGCGTAGGCTTCTCCTGCGATCCGTCTGCAGTCTCAGGTTCCCCTGCGACATCGGTATCAAATGCTGCATCCGCAAACAGCGGGAGCATATCTATCTGAGGATTGTACTCCACGCCTTTGTTCATCTCCCGGTTCATATGGATCGCAACATTAGGGATCACGCAGAGATCTCTGTCAATATTGACCAGTCTGCTCTGGATACCATCCGTTCCGCGCACCGCCAGTCTGCCTGCTACGGAGAGCGGTCTGTCCAGCCAGGTGGAAAGGATCATGCCGCCGTATTTCTCGGTATTCAGGCGCATATAGTGATCTTCTACCGTAAGCTCCGGTTTTTCCTTCACCTTAAAACAGGGGGAATCGCTATGTGCCGCTGCCATATGGAACCCTTTCACAGTTCCCGCAGGAACAGCAAAAGCGATCACGGAAGAATCATTGCGCTCCGTGTAATATTTTCCACCCTTTTTAAGCTTCCATTCCTCGTTTTCCCGCAACCTGACATATCCTGCCTCTTCCAGCATCGCTCCGATATTCGCCACCGCGTGAAAACAGGTGGGGCTTTTTTCTATAAAATCCAGCATTTCTTTCGCTGTCTTCTGAAAATCATTCATGATAATCTCCATTCCGCAGACGATTCCTTCCGCTGCCCGCTACAGGCAGACGCCTTTCCCTAGCGTTCCGCACGCATGGGATTATTGAGGAAATCCTCATAAGTCAGTCGGATACCGTCTTCCAGTTCCGTCGTATAATGGTAGCCCAGGCTCTCTAACTTGCTGACATCCAACAGCTTTCTGGGAGTTCCGTCCGGCTTGCTGGGATCCCATTTGATCTCTCCGGTATAGCCTACGACCTTTGCCACCAGCTCTGTCAGTTCCCGGATGGTCAGTTCTTTGCCGGTGCCCAGATTCACGGTCTCATTGCCGCTGTAAGTATTCATCAGATAAACGCAGGCATCCGCAAGGTCATCCACATAGAGGAACTCTCGCAGGGGTGTTCCGGTACCCCAGCAGACCACTTCCTTCGCGCCGGATTCCTTTGCTTCATGGAAACGGCGGATCAGTGCCGGAAGCACATGGCTATGAGTCGGATGGTAGTTGTCGTTCGGTCCGTACAGGTTCGTAGGCATAACGCTGATATAGTCGGTTCCGTACTGTCTGTTCAAGAACTCACAGTATTTCAATCCGGAAATCTTAGCCAGTGCATAAGCTTCGTTGGTTTTCTCCAGTTCAGAAGTCAGCAGGCAGCTCTCCTTCATAGGCTGCGGTGCCATACGGGGATAAATGCAGCTACTGCCCAGAAACATCAGCTTCTTACAGTCGTTCTGCCATGCGGCATGGATCACATTCATCTCCAGGATCATGTTTTCATACATGAAATCCGCCAATGCTTCGCTGTTTGCCATGATGCCGCCTACTTTTGCTGCTGCCAGGAATACATAATCCGGCTTTTCCTTTGCGAAAAAATCCTCTACCGCATCCTGTCTGCACAGATCCAGTTCCTTATGGGTGCGGGTTATGATGTTCTTATATCCGTTTCTCTCCAGTGCTCTGCAGATGGCACTTCCTACCATGCCTCTGTGTCCCGCTACGTATATTTTAGCGTCTTTTTCCATAATATTCAATCCGCTTCCTTTCGTTAGATTTCTTTCATCAGCGCTGCTTCCGTTTTGGCTAACTTCAGGTCATGCTCCGCCATCAGACGGCACAGTTCCTCATAGCTTGTCTTCTGGGGATTCCATCCCAGCACCGTACGTGCCTTCTGCGGATCTCCCCACAGATCTACCACATCAGTAGGACGATAGAACGCCTCGCTGACTTCTACCACGACCTTACCGTCCGCCTTGTTGATTCCTTTTTCATGAATACCGCTGCCCTGCCATTCCAGTTCGATTCCGGCATAATGGAATGCCAGTGTGGTAAACTCTCTTACCGTATGCTGTACTCCTGTGGCAATGACGAAATCCTCCGGCTTGTCATGCTGCAGCATCAGCCACATACATTCCACGTAATCCTTCGCATACCCCCAGTCTCTCTTGGAGTCCAGATTCCCCAGATACAGCTTGTCCTGAATACCACAGGCGATCCTGCCGGCTGCCAGTGTGATCTTACGGGTCACAAAGTTCTCTCCGCGGCGCTCAGATTCATGGTTAAACAGGATTCCGTTTACTGCGAACATATTGTATGCATCCCGGTATTCCTTCACGATCCAGAAGCCATACTGTTTTGCCACTGCATAGGGACTGTATGGATGGAACGGTGTATTCTCGTTCTGCGGCACTTCTTCCACTCTTCCGTACAGTTCGGAAGTGGATGCCTGATAGATGCGGCAGGTCTCGGTCAGTCCTGCGATACGTACCGCCTCTAAGATACGCAGCACGCCCAGTGCATCCACATCACCTGCATATTCCGGTGCTTCGAAGCTCACCTGCACATGGCTCTGTGCTCCCAGATTATAGATCTCATCCGGACGTACTTCTCCGATGATCCGCACCAGGCTGGAAGAATCCGACAGGTCCCCTCCGTGAAGAACAATTTTATTCTCCCGGATCAGATGATCGATACGTCCTGTATTGCTGATGGAGGATCTGCGGATCAGTCCGTGTACCTCATATCCTTTTTCCAAAAGGAACTCTGCCAGATAGGAGCCGTCCTGTCCGGTAATTCCTGTAATTAACGCTTTTTTCATTCTCTGTCCTTTCTCACACCTTTTTACGGCTGATATACAATGCCGTGTGCGCAGGCGTCCGCCTTATTCTGTCCGCAGAACACGCCTGCGATTGCCAGTCCAAAAGGAATGGAAGTTCCCATGCCTCTGGAAGTGATCACATTGCCGTCTACTTCTACCGGTCCCGCAGTCACTGCTGCACCTTCCAGATGGTCTTCGAAGCAGGGGTAGGAGCAGGCTCTCTTCCCCTGTAAGATACCTCTGTGCCCGAAAATACTGGGCGCCGCACAGATTGCCGCGATGTATTTTCCCGTTTTGTAAAAAGCATCGACCTGCTGCATCAGTACTTCGCATGCCTCCAGATTCTTCGTACCCTGTCCGCCGCCGGGAAGCACCAGACAATCATATTCGTCAAAATCCACCTGAGACAGTGTCATGTCCGCCGTCACCGGGATCTTATGGGAGCCCATCACTTGTCTGTCCTCAGTAATGGACACCATATCGATGGTCAGCCCGCATCTGCGGCAGATGTCCACCACCGTCAGGCCTTCTATTTCTTCAAAACCGTCTGCTAGAAAAATTGCTATCTTACTCATGGTTTTACCTCACTTTCCATTTCGTTTCCTGCCTCGTCTGCAAGTCACATTCTCTGACTTCGCACAGTTATGATTAGTATACACAATTTGAGATCGTAATTCAATTCCCACAGTCAGATATTTGCGTAAAAGGGGCAAACTGTTACAAATGCATTGTATTTTCGGGAAGTATCATGCTATACTAAATAAGGCAGTATTTTTAAGTCCCAACTACAGAAACGAGGCATTTGCATCATGGAAATCGAGCGAAAATTTACCCTGAAATCCCTACCTGACAATCTGGAAAGTTATCCCTCTCATCACATTGAGCAGGTCTATCTGAATTATAACCCCGTCATCCGCGCCAGAAAACAGGATAACGAGTATTATCTTACCTACAAAGGCAGCGGCATGATGGCAAGAGATGAGAGCAATCTTCCGCTGAACGAAGAATCTTATTATCATCTGCGGGAAAAAGCCGACGGCACCGTGATCTCCAAGAGGCGCTACCTGATCCCGCTAGAGCATCCCGGATTCAAGGAAGGCTTCCCCACACCGCCTTCGGACTATTCCCTGACTATCGAGCTGGACGTCTTCGATGCCCCTTTTGCCCCTTTGATCATGGCAGAGGTCGAATTCGGCAGCAAGGAAGCTGCGGAAGCATTCGTTCCTCCCGCATGGTTCGATAAGGATGTGACCTACTGCAAGGAATACCACAATTCCTATCTGGCGCTGGAACTGCATCATGCACCGGAAGCATAACATCTTAAAAAAGCAATACGGAAGGCTTAACGCCTTCCGTATTTTTATAATCGTGCATACAATTTTGCCATTTTATAGATCTTCTTCGCCAGCTTCGGATCCGGTGCATCCTTATCCATGCGCCATTTCCAATTGCATCCCAACGTGGAGGGAATATTGATCCTGGCACTGCCGTCCAGCTCCAGATAATCCTGCATAGGAATGATGGCGGTATCCGCGCAGCTGGACAATGCCGCCCGAACGATCTCAAAGCAGAGCTTTTTATCATTCTTATGTCCCAGATACTTTTTCGCGAACTTCCGATCCTTCTCCGGCATGTTCTGCAGAAATCCTACCGTAGTATCGTTGTCATGGGTTCCGGTATAGACTACACAGTTTTTATCATAATTGTGGGGCAGATATTCACTGTCATTCCCCGCATCAAAAGCAAACTGCAGGATCTTCATTCCCGGGTAGCCTGTTTTCTTCACCAGGCGGATCACGCTGGGTGTCAGGAATCCGAGATCTTCTGCGATGACCTTCTTTTTGCCCAGTTTCTTCTTCATCACAGCAAACAGGTCATAGCCCGGTCCCTTCTCCCAGTGACCGTTCTGTGCCGTAGGATCTCCGTAAGGCACAAACCAGTACTCGTCAAATCCCCGGAAATGGTCGATACGGAGTACATCGTATAGCTGATAGCAATATGCAATACGCTGCATCCACCATTCGTAACCGGTCTTCTTATGATATTTCCAATCATAGAGCGGATTGCCCCACAACTGTCCGGTCTCGGAGAAGCAGTCCGGCGGGCAGCCTGCCACACCGATGGGACGTCCTTCCTTATCTAACTGGAACAGCTTGGGATTCGCCCAGGTATCGGCACTGTCAAAAGCTACATAGATAGGAATATCTCCTACGATCTCGATGCCCTTTTTATTCGCATAAGCCTTCAGTTCTTTCCACTGTTTGGCAAACAGGTACTGCTGGAAGCAGTAAAATGTGATCTCTTCTGAGAGCTTTTTGCGGTACTTGCGAAGTGCTGCCGCTTTTCTGAGACGGATGTCCTCATCCCATTCCATAAAGCAGACACCATCGAAAGCATTTTTCACTGCCATATACAGAGCATAATCATCCAGCCAGTAAGCATTGTCCGTGATGAACTTCTGATACTCCTGGCTTTCCAGAAGTCCCTGTTTTTTCGCATTCTCAAATGCAATCTTCAGAACCTTGAACCGGGACAGATAGATCTTCTCATAGTCCACGTAATGTTCATTGTCTCCGAAGTCATAGCTGTCACAGATCTCCTTCGTCAAAAGCTCTTCCTCAATCAGAAGCTCCAGATCGATATAGTAAGGATTCCCCGCAAAAGTGGAAAACGACTGATAAGGAGAGTCTCCGTACCCGGTAGGTCCTAATGGCAGGATCTGCCACAGCCTGTTGCCGGACTTCTCCAGAAAGTCAACAAAACGATAGCTTTCCCTGCCGAAGGTTCCGATCCCGTATGCGGAGGGGATACTGGATACCGGCAGTAAAATTCCCTGTTTTCTTACGTTTTCTTTCATTGCTTTTGTATTCCTTTATATTTCTCTATTTAGACAGTTTACGATGCTCTTTACTTAAAAAAATAACTATTCAGTCTTTTCTCGTGAGCCCTGAATAGTTATTCTAGAGTGGAAGCAAGGGGGCTCGAACCCCACTCTATTCCTCTTACTTTCCGCATATTTACTGGCTTTCTAGGTGTTTTTTGTTGATTACTTTTGACTACTTTCGCAAAAATAGTAGTCAAATCACCTTGCCTGTAAATCTGGTATACTACTCAAAATAGACGATTTCTTTTCAATGGTTTTCCTGTTCCTATGATAGTGTATTTCTGATGTCATAATATCTGTATGCCCCATCTGATCCATAACAAGTCTCTTATCCACATTGTTATCCATAAGAATAGTTCCATATGTCTTTCTTACTTTGTGCGGTGGCTTTGGATAAATTTTCAATTTCCTGCAAAGCCTTTTCTGCCTTTGTCTAACCGCCTGTGCGGTGATCCTAATATCATTTTTGGTAAAAATGTAATCTCCAAACGGATTCATGTGTTTTATTTTATCGCAAATCCATACATAATCACTTGGTATAATTGCTGTTCTGATTCCTGCCTTGGTTTTAGGATACTCTTTTACTTCAACAACATTGTTTCCGTTTTCATCTTTATACTTCGTCTCCGTTCTGCGAACGTTAAAAGTATTATCAGAAAAATCGGAATGCCTTAATGTTACAACTTCTCCGATACGTACACCAGTTAAAAACATAAGCAATATCGCAACATTAGAAGTATCAAGGTGGCTGACAAGATACTTAATCATTACATCAGTTTCATATTCGTCGAATACTTCTTCATAGTCTTCTTTTATTACTTTTTTAAAATCACTATCAGATACGTCAAGATTATCAAACAGTTCTACGATATTAAAATCAATAAGTTTGCGTTTTTTCGCTCTTTTAAGAAATGTTCTTGTAATTCCTTTTAGACCGGAAAATGATTTAGGTGTCAACTCTTTATCGGCAATTTCTTCCTCTAAAAAATCCCCCCATTCATCTTCTGATATTGATTTTATTCTTCGCTTTCCCAACTCTCCATAGTGTCTGAGAAAATATCTCTCGTCTCTGTCGTATGTTGCTTTACATATCTTTTTAAGAGACAATCTCCGGTCTTCACATTCGTAAAACACTTCTGTAACTGTTGGATTTTGCTCTTTTTGGTAGTAAAACTCAATAACTTCTTTTTTGAGATCTTCCTCGCTTTTCTTTTTTACAAGTCTCCTTCCTTTTTCTTCATCTGGCAAATAAGTTCTCCAGTATCCGTCTTTGCCTTTGTTGATTGCGTATTGGTGTTTCTTCAGATACTCCTCTTTCTTTTTCATTTCAATGCTTTTTTGCAAAGATTCCGTGTCAATCATACCATTGCTAACGGCATATTGCAATATTTCCATATCAGAAAGTTCCAAATCTATCACCTTCTAACCGCTTAAGTTTATTTTTTATAGACCTCACTCTTCTTTCTACAGTAGTTACAGAAATGGAATGTCTAAAGGATATTTCTTTTTGAGAAATTCCTTTAGACAAATCCCAAAACACTTTTTCTTCCTCTTCCGTGAAATTGGCGTTCCGAAAGATCTCTTCAAGTTCTGGCTTAGTCAGTTTTGACAACTTCATAAGCCATTCTCCTTCACTAAATTTCAGTTTAGATGTTCATAACACCAGACTTCCATCCTGCTTTTTTAGCCTCTTCTGAAAGAATCTCATTTTCTTCAGCTATATCCATTTTTCTTTGTTGTTTTTCTAAACAATATATTGATAAAATTTCATCCACCAACTCATTAATACTACATAACATATCTCCGTCAACCTCTTCGGTTCGTTCTGCATCATTTAAAATATTTTTTATATCTTCTGCACATTCATGTATTTTTCTCATACAAATGCCTCCATAAATCTTAATATTTCAGTTTACTCCAGATGCGCTGTCCATTCCCAAATATCTACCGGATCAATGGGTTCTGCGCATTTAGGGCATATAGGATATAAACCTTTTCTGTAATGTTCCTCCATTTCTCGGAATACTTTATTCTTTCGCATCCGTTTGAATTCAGCATCTGCCAGTTCACTGTATGTTTTGGCTTTAGATAGCATTTTACGCTGTTCATCCTCCAGCAGCTCATACCGCCTCGCCAATGTAAGCAGAGCATCAAAAGCATCTACCGTAGCTCCGCAATCCTGACAGCTTACGATCCTGTTTACCGTATCGACCTCGTAATGAGGTGGATCGCATTTGCACAGCTTTTCTCTTCCTCGCTCGATTCTTGCTAGATTGAAGGAAATAATCTCATTGTCCATAGTATTCCTCCACTAAATCCTAAGAGCATTACCGCAAAATCTACAGTACTTTGCCAATATCACACACTTGGAACCGCCTGTATAATGGCTTTCCACATATTTGTGTACTACTGCTCCGCAATATTTACACGTTATTCTTGCCATAACAGCGTAGCTGTCATTTATTTCTTTCTGTTCATCGTGTGACCACATTTCTCGCTTAACTCCTTTGCTAAATCCTAAGTTACATACTTAATTTCTTACCTTATCCAAGTACTCCTTGCATTTCCAATACACTTCCGGATCAAATTCTTTCCGCTCATGCTCATATGCGCTGTAATCTGCCGAACTGCATCCGGCAATCTGTGCCATCTTAAACATGGACACTTTTGCATCTCTTCTTAGTGCTGCAATATAGCCTGCGTACATCCCTTTGTCTCCGTTGGCTAACTGTATTCTTGCCATTTCCTGAATATTTTTCGATGCAGATGCTTCCATTATTTGCTTTATTGTGCATTCCTCGTTGTGGCAATCATAAAGGCAACCGTGGATTCCATTCTTGCCATCGAAAAAGCCAACCACATATTTTGTAGGTTCCTCACAGTCATTACATTTTGCATTTATAGCCATAATTTTCACCACCTTTTAACTTGCCGAACTACCGAATTTTCCTCGGTAGTTCGATTTCTCCCCCGTATTACCGGGGGATTTTAACTTGCTTTTGAATTATTGAGTGGAACTAAAATAGAAACTCAAATTTTTAATTAAATTTTTCACTTCTTAACTCAAATTTTGAGTTACTATTTCACTTTTTAGTTCCTGATTTCACTTACTACGCAAACCGAAGTTGCCCGGTCTGCTCTGCTTCTATTCTCATGTTCGGTGTACGCTCTCCTATTCGGAGATCACTGCAGTTTGCAGATACCAGTGCTTCTGCCATAACCGGCACTACGCTGTTACCTATCCTTGCCACTCGCTCCACAATAGGATATGTTTTTCCTGCAATATCCCTATCAATGATATAATCATCGGGAAATCCCTGCATCAGCTTCAATTCTTCCGGCTTCAGCATCCGCAGAAAAATGTCTTTTATAACATATTGCTCTCCATCAATCTCAATCAGAACATTCACCAGTCCGAACCGATCCTTTGTGGTAATTGTCCCCAGCGGCTTATCCAATGTCTGACCACAACCGGTTCCGTAATATTTGACCATAAACGCAGATACAAGTCCGAAATGTCCAGGGGAAGTGGTGATTGTATGCAGTGGCTCGTCACACCCCTGCCCGATCCCGGTCTTATAAAACTTTGTGACAAATGCGGTTACCAATCCGTACCGGTTGCTGGTATCAATAGTCTTGATAGGATCCGTAAGGAATTGTCCCCGGGAATCCCCCTGCCTGGTTTCACCGTGATACTGGATGATAAATGCCAGTGCATCCTTACTTTTGACGATATACGGATGTGGATTATTAATTATGTACTTTTTCACACCATTACCGATTCTGTCCATTGTAGCCGCCGCCAGTGGCTTCTTTCGCTCCAATATGGATGGTTCCAAGATCAGACCAGTCAATATAGTCACCGCATTCTTTCCATCTCGGTAGCAGTATCCCATCTTTACTGTATGTAGGTGCTGGCCAGACGATTTTATTTCCATCCCGCCGGAAGATTGCATACCATCTTTTCCGTGTCGTAGGTGCCCCATAATCCGCAGCCACAAGTTCCCGACTATCGAAATCATATCCAAGAGAGGTCATTGCTGTAATAAACTTACGGTAGTCCTCTCCCCTGCGTTCCGGTATCGGGTGACCGTCTGCATCCAGCGGACCCCACTGTTGTATCTCTTCAACATTCTCCATTATGATTACATCTGGCAGTAGCACTTTTGCGTGCTTGTACACCGCCCAGGGAAGTATCCGCAATCCTTTTTTGCGTGGTTGCCCGCCCTTTGCTTTGCTATGGCTCGTGCAGTCAGGCGATGCCCACATGAGAGCCACATGGCGATCTCCAACATACTTTTGCAGATCTACCTTAAAAATATCCTCTGTCAGGTGCAATGTGTCAGGGTGGTTTACCATGTGCATCCGTATAGCCTGCGGATCATGGTTTACGGCAATGTCAACAGATCTTCCAAGTGCCATTTCTATTCCTACGCTTGCGCCGCCACCACCGGCAAAGCAGTCAATGATAATGTTATTTTTCATGGCATCACCTCCGGCATAAAATCAGATAATCGCATTTGTGCCATTTCTGCATCTAATCTCTTTTTGGACAAATCATAATAATGTTTGTCCAGTTCAAAGCCAACATATGGATGGTTGGTTCTGTAGCAGGCTATCAAGCTGCTGGCACTGCCTACATGTGTGTCCAAGATAATGTCTCCGGGCTTTGCATAGCGGTTTAGGAGCCATTCATATAGTGCCACTGGCTTTTGTGTAGGATGAATACGGTTTTCATTTAATGCCTTATTCCCCTGCTGAATAGTTCCTTCAGTAATGGACTTTCCCTGGAACATTCCACGCCACATATACCGGAATATGTCTATCCTTTTAGTCAGACTGCAGAATGCCACCTCTGCATCCGACTGGTCAGAACCATCATTGCATTTATCCCATACAATAAGACCACCAGCCAAAGTAAAATCAAAGTAATTGCAACCCCATATAATCTGATTTTTGGATACCCGAAACAATTCCTCGAAGTATTCCCTAGAGGGTGGCTCATTGTCCCACCCTCTGTTTTCGTACTGTCCGTCCTTTACATATGTTTTTGTTCCATTTTTCTGCTTAACATATGTATTCCTATTTTTACCACCATGCTCATGTAAGCCATACGGTGGATCCACAATCGCAAGGTCAAAGTAACCATCCGGGAACTCTTTCATCCCATCCATGCAATCCATGTTGTAATATCCAAAATCCATTACGGCATCACCCCCGGAATATCCTCAAAACTAATCTGATTATCTCTTTCAAAGACAATCATCTCATTTTTGGCTCTCTGATAAAAGTTGCGGTCAATCTCAAATCCGAATGCACTTCTTCCGATCTCTGCTGCTGCTCTTAAGGTACTACCGCTGCCACAGCAAGGATCAATCACTACATCACCGGGATCCGTAAAAATTTCTATCAGTTTTTTTAGCACTGCTACCGGCTTCTGTGCCGGATGGATCTTCGGTACATCTTTTCCGTCTTTCTCCCAGCTGAACCAGTTAAAAATCATTTTCCCAGTGCCACGGATCGTCTTTCCGTCCTCGTCAACCTTTGCACCGTTCCGGAACTTCGGCAGCTTGTCACGGTAGAACACAAGAGCATATTCAGTAGCACCAACCACACGCATATTTGCCTTAAGCACCTGCGGACTGTAATTTTTAACAAATACCAACGGTATGTAATGGACGAATCCATGTTTATAGGCGGCATCAATCAGCGTAGGCATCTGTTCAAAAGAGCAGAACACGATCATGCAAGGACTGTTGCTACTTCTTCCCCTGGTAACGCTATTCTTGTCTTCCTTTTTCAGCATCTTTGAGCAGAAATGGAAATACTCATACAGATTAAAGTTGAAATCGGAATTGAATGCCGCCTTGCCTGCCAACTTACTTTCTCCGTTCTTATTATCTCCGCCGTTGTACCACATAGGATTACTGCCGTAGAAATTCTTGCCTACATTATACGGGACATCGGCAATGATAAGCTGTGCCGGAGGTATGGCATATTTCTTATAGTTCTGCATTGAATCTCTGTAAATTTCACATTTTAATTTTTTCATTTTTTCAAGGAGACCGCATATGCTTTACTCTGCGCAGAGTCTCGGCTCCTTTCTTGGTTTTATCTAACTATCGTTTCTTCCTGCTCCTTGTACATCCTGCCCGCCATCCTCACCAGATAGTGCTGTAAGGCTTCATCCACGCTGACACGATGCTTGGTACAGTAGCGGTCAACGTACCTCTTGAAGTCCTCATTCTGCGCGTACAGGGCGGTGTAATCAATGTTCTGCATCTGCTCCACCTACTTTCTCAAAATAGAACTTTATCGGTTCTCTGTTTTCCTGCACCATACCGAATCTGACTGCGATATTATATGTACAAACATCTCTTTTCAGTCTGTCAGGTATCTTCTGCAACTGTTTTCTGAATGTCTCTAAATCCATTGTTGCCTTATAACGATTGCATGAACCGCAGGACGGCATCAGATTACTTATACCGTGTACGTCAATTCCGGTAAATTCTTCGGTGTACTCATAATTTCTGATGCAATGCAAATGATCTACATTAAAACCTTTCTCCGGTATCTCACAGCCACAGTAAGCACAGTGACCGTTGTATTTCGCGTACACTAATTTTCTAACTGATTTAGGAATCGGTTTTCGCATCTACACCACCTGCCTTTACTATCTCCAACAAATCATCTATCAAATCCTTGACCTCGTACATCATCATAGTGTCGTAGGATTTTGACTGCTGCTCTGCTGTCTTATTTCCATACTTCGTACAGTCTTTAAGGAATGCTGTGCGTTCTTCCAACTGATGCAAAACTCTGTCCGGGTCGTAGGCGGTCGGCTGGGCATCTATAACAGAAGCAACGCGTAAAAAGTCTAAGCAATCCATATCTTCGTTCTTTGAAATTGCTTTTTCTAAATCCGCTTTTGATTTATCCGCATAAATCAGTCTTCCCATCGTTCGCCCTCCAATCAATGTGCTGTCCACAATACTTGCAATACAGTTCATCGTCCCACACATGGAATATATGTTGATTGCAATTAGGACACCTGTAACATTTTTGCAGCTGGCAACCATCAGAAATATGTTTTCCGTTATTCATAAATCTTGTATCTACAAATTCCGGTTTCTTCGCTGTCTGCTTTTCCACTGCTTCACGGCATTCCTCCACCGTGCCGATCTGTCGGTACTGCTGTACCTCTTTCAGTGCCTTGATTGCCATCTCGTAACCTTGGATTTCGTTTTTTCTCTCGTAATTCTGTGTACACATTTTGGCTATATCAATAGATGTCTCAAGTTCTTTGATTGCTTCATTCTCCGTCATATCCACTTCTCCTTAACTCCATTTAAAATCCTCACAAGGTCTCATTCTCCGCTGATTCTTACCTCTTTTATTGCATATTCCCCAACCACCGTAATGACAATCTTCACAAGTAATCGGATATTGATTTAATTTTTCCTCAATACATTTCTTGCACTGGTAAGAATTTTGATTATACTCATACCGACAATTACGATTTTTGCGTTTGCATGTCGCCATATTACTCCTCCAACAGTTCCTGATTGTCAAATACGTTACTGATGATCTCCATTTCATATCCTTTAAAACAGTTTAAATTCCATTTAGCACCCACAGGCAATTTTTCAGATTTTACACACACCCATGAAAATTGATAATATTTTTCTTGCCAAAATGCTTTGTAAAAATTTCCTTTATCATCCTTAACAATATCATTCTCCCAAATCAGCTTGCCGTTCTTGTCTTTCCATCCTGTACACTGGCAGATTGTGGCTGGGGCTACCTCAAATGCCACAAACTGCAAACATCCTTCTTCTCCGACCTTATCACTCTCATTTACCGAGTTACCAACTGTATGAATAAATACTTGCCCTGTTACACCATCATCAATACGATTTCCAATTACCCATTCCCCGTTATCAATCCGCTTTCCACGGAATAAATATCTATCCTGCATCCTCATTCCTCACTTTCTTTCTGTAACCATGCCAATGTACAATCCTTACATACCTTGTCACTTTTTAATAAATTCCGTAGGACACATAATATAGCCATTGCCAACTCCTCGTCCGTCATGCTCCTGATCCGGTCTGCGTTGGTCATAGGTGCGTAGTGCTCGCAGTCTCTTTCTATGTTCTCATGTGGACAGTCGTTGATTTTCTCGCACCATGAGTACGCATCAAACCCATTATCCTTTGTTTCTAAATTCTTGCAGTTATTACACTTCGCCATAATCTTCCTCGCTTTCTCGGTACGTCTCCGGCAGTGGCATCCATTCCACAGGCAATGCTTGTAATACAATGTCAGTAGATGAATTTCTCCATACTTTACCATGAGGAGTATACCAAGCTATCACACAACCCTCCACATCGTCGAAGCATACCAGAACATCTTCCCTTTTCTCCGGCAGTCTCTCGCTTACCGGAATCCACACCGGCTGATTCTGCAAGGCGATGATTGCCATCTGCAATGCATCACATCTTTTATCAGCATCAAGTGTGCAAAGGATATTTGCCGTATCACAACACTGACTATGGATATCGTTTAATAATTTGATAGCTTCTTCTCTCTTCATTCCGCACCTCTCAATTCTTTCAGCTTGGCTTTTGCTTCTTTTTTTGTGAGGAATACTGTTTTACCAAATTCCATTACATCAATTTGGCCAGATAAAGTCTTATCGTTTGATTCATAATCGCAATACAGTATAATTTCTCCATCTTCAAAACAATCAAAATGGAAGTCTTTAACTGTAAACTCGTCTATATCTTTTCCAAATCCTGCAAAATCAAGGAAAATTTTATCTCCAACCTTGCACGGCAACCGCAGAAGCAATCCCTGCTCCTCGTAATCCTCGTAGCGTTTCAACTTTTCCCTCAACTCTGCCATTGCCCACATGTTTCGGTAGAATATCGCAATCAGACCTCTTACGTCTGCAAACGGGTCAATACCAAGGTTGTCCATCATTTCTTCGTCAAAAGATTCGTCTTGCAATGGCAAATATTCTCCTACCAAAGTAGTTGTGAGTTTTCTTACAAAATCTCTTTCGTCTATATCAATCTCATAATCTCTGTATCTGCCACTTCCATCCTTTGCTATGTAACAGCAATTAAGTGCCAGTTCAACCATTCCCATATCTGATACATTCTTGTTAGTTGTTAATCTCTCCATTCTTGCTCCTTTCCGCAATCCTCGGCTTGCTCTCCATCACAGGGTAGCTGCAGTCATACGGTTTTGCCCGTCCGATTCTAATAGCATCAGCAACCGGATGTGTAGCCATGTAGAGTAAGTCACCGTTCTGAAAGTTTCCTGTTCCCTCTCTCATACAGCTACGCTCCTTTTCCGTATGTACTTGCGATTCCGTATACATTGCAAATTTCTCTGTAATATTTTTCCTGTGCATGGATATTAGCATCCACACGGTCAAGTTCCGTCTCACACCACTTTGCAAATTCTTCTGTTGACATTTCTGTTCCTAAATCCTCAAAATGTTCTCTGTTGTCAATGATAAAACACACCATGTCAACCGGGATGTGGTTCAAATCCGCAAGAATCTGAATCTGTTTGTCCTTGTCCTCTGCATTTTCGTAATTCGCCAACAATTCATAACCTGTCATCTGCATTTATATCACCTCTTATCAAGTTTGATTTCTTTGTCATAACAGCTCTTCTTTGGATTTCCCTCTACCGGAGAAATCATCTTTTTAGGGTCTGTGGTGTATGCTCCGTTTAGCTTTAAGCCGACTTTCCCTTTTTCATCAATATAGCATGACGGCTTGTAACGATCCGGTGGAATGTAGTTGTGAATGCGCCAGTGCTTTACCAGTACAACACCACTGTCGAAAGATAAAAGGAATCTGCTGTCTATCAGTATCTTCAAATCATCATCAGATGCACCGCACATCCTTATGATTTTCCGTGGGTTGTTTACAAATCCGTCATCATCAGCGTTCATACAAACATGGAAATAAAGCATTTGAGCCGTAGCAGGAATATCCAAAAAAGCATCACTCTCAATTATTTTTGCGCTGAACATTCGTTTTTCTGCCATTTAGAACTCCTTACTCAAAAATAGGCTTCTCAATATAGATCCCGGTATTTTCCACCAGTTCTCTCCATAAATCCATGAAATCCTTTCCGTTGCACTTGTCTCCGGCTTTGTCCATGTGGTCAGAAAACTTATCCTTGAAATTCGTCAGCTTCTTCTTACCGAATCCATCTTCCATAAGGATCACCATTCCATATAGGATGTACCTTGTGGACAACTCATTGATAAGATTGTTACATCTGACCTGTTCCTGGATGCATTTCTGCGCTACAACCGAGTTGTAATGTGGATAATCAGCTTCGGTAAATTCCTTGTACTCAATCGTCCAGTCTGCAAAATCGTTAAGCCTGCTCTGTAACTCCGTATAAGGCTCATTCTCGTACTTTTCATTGTATTCGGTGAATTTACCGCAAAAGTCGGAAAGTCTCGTCTGTGAGTATTTGTAGTCTTTCCACAAGGTATAGCAGAACAGTGTCAGTATTCCGGTGAATGGACTTCTATTCGCAGACTGCTTCAAAAGTTCTGTCTGCCGCATGATTTTCAAAATTTCCTGCGGATTGTCATATCGTTTTGGCATTTTATGTATCACCTCCAAGTTCTGTGATGCTTGAACTCTACAAAGAAAATTTCATTTTATTCAATTTTTCAATTTGTTTTTTTAATGATTCAATTTTCTTTATTCTCATTACTTCTGCCCTTAAAACTGCGTCTTCCTTCTTTTTGTGCCAATCATTTCCGTGATAATATCCATATTTTTTAGAACTTATCATATCTTCGGAAATATTTGAACAAATCTCTGCATCGTCAGTTTCTATGATTCCAGTACTAAGTGCATATTTTGTAATATATACTTTCATATTATTCACCGTCCTTTTCTCCATGCAAAAGTTCCATAAACTTCGCAAACTGTTTCTGTGACACCGAATTGTTCTGCTTCTCAGGCTTCAAACTGATGACCAGATGCTTGTCTGCAATGTTCGCCAGTTCCCTTGCAAGGTTGATTCTGCCTTGTGCCAGTCCATCACGGTAACCTTTTCCCGGTCTATACTCTGCGATCTGCTTCTTTCCATCACCTTGACCACCGGCTGTTTTGTTGCGAAGTTGATAACCCTCGTCCGCATAACGCTTAATCCAGTACTGCTCCCACTTGTCCAGTTCTCCTACCGGATAATGTAGAAATCCGATTTTCCAACCGTGTATGTTCTCCGCAGAATACAATCCGTGGCTCTTCATGGATAAATCAATGTGTTGGTATCCGTTAAGATGCCCTGACAGTCTTTGGAGTAGGTGTACCGCCTGCCCAACATACGCAAAACGAAAACCGTCCTCGTCTGTTCTTGTCAGAAAGTAAATTCCACTTCCATCGTCCACGTGTGGATTGACTGCCAGTATTCTTTCACGATTCTTTCTCTCTATGGATTTTGCTTTTGCTATATTCTTCCAATCAGCCAACCGAATCACCGCCTTTCAAATGGAATCAAATATCCGTCCGGCAAGGCATTTATAATATTTCTCAATGCCCCATATCCTGTTTTTTGCATATTGACTAAAGCATTGCTTTGACAGGTATTCAGTTCGGATATGTTGGAATCAATGCCATTCATTATTTCACTTCTTAATTGCGGTGTAAGTGGTCTATAAAATGTGTCAGACATTCGCACCTCCATTTCTGTAATTTTCCAGTCTTTCAATCATGGTCTCTGTGCTAATATCTCCGCTCTCATGCCACTCTACCGCATGAAAAACATCGTTAAGATTCTCACTCAAAACCTCAATTCTGATGCTTGCCGACTGGATATACTCAATTAACCGCTGTGTATCTCGTGCTATGTCCTCGTAACCGTACTCCTGCAAGTGCTGAACCATGCTTTCAAGGTTTTCAATGCTTGAACTGTTCATCAGCTCAGGCACATCTTTGTAGCACAAATAATCAAAACTTCCACCACTCAAAACGGACACTCCTTTCCATTCCGTAAAATCCATTCCTTGCCTGCTGCCGCATAGTCCACATTCGCCAATGGAGCAATCTTTTTTACCTCTGCGACACATTCTTTGTCATCAGAATTATCACGGCTTAAATGGCACAATATGACGTTCTGAAGTGCATCTGATTTGTTCGCAAGAACAAATTCCTTTACTGTTTCCAGTTCCATATGACCACGGTACACATGGGATTTCTTAGCATCGTTGGAATCCTCTGCAATGTACTTCTTCTGATAGTTGCATGAAATAATGATGTGGTTTACTTCATGGAACCGCCACTTAACAAATTCCGTGTCAGTTACATAAAGCAATTTTCCCATTTCCGGGTGAGTAATCAGGAATCCATAACAAGGGCATTCTGAACCATCAGCGTTGGTATGCGTCCACTTACCATCCAGTGTCGTAAGATCAAATGCCATTATTTTTCCACCAGTAAACCCTATTTCCATAGGTTCTAAACTCTCATATGGCTTAAATACTGGTATTCCCATGTGTTCAAGGTCTGATGTGGATAATGAGTGGTCTTTGTGCGTATGGGTGCATATCGCACCCACAACACACTTAATATTCCAGTTAAGACCACGTTTTATGTCCATGATAGGAAGTCCTGCATCCAGTAAAAGCGTTTCGCCATTATCTGCAGTCAGAAGATAGCAGTTACCGGAAGAACCGGAGCCTAAACATTTTAGTTTCATCAGCGGATACCTCACTATCTGAAAAACAAAAACCAAATCAAAGCTGCGAAACTGTCTGCAATAGCTGATATAAATAAAATAAACACAATAAATCTCATCGGTGTCATTTTGAGTTTTCCGGTGTATGCAAGAGTGATTTTTTCTATTGTGCTAATAGATGCACTTACAAAAAACCGACCAATAAAATACACAACCCACAGTACAATACCTACTTTTACAAAAATCATAATCCCTTTTCCTCCTACTTAAAGCAATCCGGTGTCTCTGCGCTGGCAATGTCAGTCTCTGCGGTCTGCGGTGTCTGCGTTACTTCCTCAAACTCAACAGTGTTTGCGTTATTCTGAATCTCCCTGTGAACCTGTTCCTGAATGGGTTCCATAGGATATTCCTTGAAATCACCGTCAACTATTTCCTCTTTCGTATACAATCCAAGTGTAAGTTCCGGACAGTTAAGGCTCGAAAAGAATGAAGCGGCACGGTAACGCAACATCAGCTGTGGCATGGTTTTCCATTTGCTACCATTCTTGCCAAGCCAACCCTCATTTTTCGCCATTTCCATGTCAACAACCATTCCCTCAATTCTTCTGCCGTTCTTCACAGTCCACGCAAGGCAAGAAAAAGGTTTGCCGTCCTTATCTTTCGTTTCCTCGAACTGTAATTCCATGTCGTACTTGCCACTGTTGTTGATTGCAGCAATAAGGAATTTTGAACTCCATGAAGGTCTACCTTGGATAACATACAAATTCTGCATAACCATCATCGGACTAACATCAAGTCTCTGTGCCTGTTCAATGGCAATCAGACAGTTTGCCGGATTGTTCTGATAGGTCTGCGGAACAATCGTAGAACTCGCCAGTGCCTTTGCCATTTGATTAGCCATGATGAAGTTGTCGGAAGTGCCGAAGATACCAAGACTGAAATCTGTAACCTTATTTCTACTCTCTTTAACCTCTGCCTTTTCCTGTGTCATTACTTCCTGCTTCTTTTCTTCTGCCATGTTTCTACCTACCTTTCTACCTTTTTAATACCGTCAATTTTGATGATGAATACCTGGGTTGTCTTGGGATTCTGAATCAGCGCAAGGCGAAAATTATGCAGCCTGTCATGCTTCGCAATGTTCAAAACCTTTGCAACCATTCCGTCTTCAACAGAAACTCCCTTAACAAAATTTTGCCTATAACTTCCAAGTCCACTCCATGTATCGTACGTTGAATAACAACCACCGCTTCGTGCTACCTCTACCATGTCACCGACATGGATTTCGTTGTCATTCTGTTCCTGCACTTTTTCTTCCGGTTTATAGTTTTCAAGGACAACGTACTCTCTGTGCCATGCCGTTGTAACTGGTGTTCCATCTTTCTCAATTTCAACTCCAGATTTACGTGTAGAAATAACCTTAAATATATCTCCGTTTTTATAGGGAATAAGATAAGGTTTCGCATCCACAATTTTGATGTACTCACCGACTTTAGCTTTTCTCTTCACCTCCCGTACACCGTTATCAGGCTTCACATCCTCGCCCATCAGCCGATTAAAAGCCAACTTAGCACCAGTACGGAAATCAAATTCATCAGCAGGATTGCAGTTTGCTTCTGCTTTCTCGCCAGTGGACTTGTCCAGCGCAACTACTTTGTTGTCATTGCGGTAGATGACAATAGTTGTGTCTACTTTTTCTAAAGCGGCAGAGAATATAGAACCTATTTGGAAATGTTTTAAACCAATGCTTTCCCCAACTACATCTTTGTAAAAAACAGTGCCACCACTGATTTCTGTGATTTCAATTACTGCATCATTGTCTGCAAAATATCCGCTTTTGTATCTGTCTCCAACCTTAAATTTATGTTTTTCCATCTTACAATCCCCACTTTCTGTCAAAATCTTTCATTGACTTTGTAACCTTTGCATTAACCACGACCGCCAAAATCACCATGATTGCATAGACAACAAATGCTAAAATCTCCGGCAGTAGTACAAGCCACCATGACCAGCTAATCACTCCAAGTAACTTCAGAGCAATGAAAACGATCGTTAAAACCTCTGTAAATCCCATGCTATTCTTCCTCGCTTCCTAAATCTCATTGAATGCCTGCACAGCAAACAACTCATTAGCAGTTTCCTTGTAAACCTTGTCATCGACACGGACAACGTAAATTCCATTCTCAAAAGAAAGGCTCTTATCAAAAATTCCAACCTTGGGAATAAAAACTCTCTGCATCTTCAAAACATTAGATTTTCTCATATTATTTTTCCTCGCTTTCCGGCTCATTCATAAATCCACTTGCAACTCCCTGATGCACTGTCACATCAGCTTTGTAAATCTCCTTGATGCTTCTAGGCATCACATGAAATGTCACATCCGTATCAGCAATCTTACCTTTGAATTTCAAGGCTCCACGGTCTGAAAGTCCCAAGTACACACCCACGCAACACTTGTAATCAAAATTAAATATCACGGTGTCACCAGCATTGATAGTTTCTCCTCTTGTTGTCAGAACAGAAATGACTGTCTCTTTCTTAATCTGCATTCTCCACCTCCACAAGTTCACCATTTTCCAATCTGTACCATGTATCCGGCTTCACTTTTTCACCGTCTACCCGGAACATCTTCGCACCGACAAACTCCCATGCTTCCTGCTCTGCTCTGTCGTATCTGTCATCCTCTTTACTGCCAATATATTTCCATTCAGCAAGAACGATATGGGAACCAATGACACCCATTGCTTTCCCTTTGTATCCCCATGCAACCGCAACGCTCTCGGAATCGTTGGCAGAGGATGCACCTTTGTAACCTGTGGCAGAGGATGCACCGCAGTTACCTGTGGCAGAGGATGCACCGTAGTCACCTGTGGCAGAGGATGCACCGTAGTCACCTGTGGCAGAGGATGCACCGTAGTCTTCATCACTTTCAGCTTCTTTTTTAACTCTACTCATAGTAAAATCAATGGCCGCCTTTACCAGTCCAGAAATATCCAATCTCGCACCAATCTTTATTTTTGTGGATGCAACCTTGGAATCATCTTCACCTCTGTCAAATTCACCGTTCTGCTCCACTTCATGGTAAACAGATTCGTTCGGAGAATAATAACAAAGGCAATCCAGAGGATATTCACAAGCATGGAATCCGCTGTGGCAGGCATCTGCTGTCTCCTCTTCGTACTCCTTGCCTTCTTCGTACTGAAATCCACGGCAAGTCATGTCCTTGTTGAACCCTTTGTAACTCTTAATTACTTTTTCCATTTTTCACTTCCTCCACTTTCAAAACCGCATCATCACTTCTTCGGAACATAATCAACTGACTGTCAACATCAGGAATCTTCCAAGGGTCAAGGCTTTCGGTATCGTCAACCATGATAGGCAATTCCACACCAAACCGCTTCTGAAACGCATTGCAAATGTCAATCTCCGTCAGAATCCTTGCTCCGTGGTTCATGTTTCGGCTGTAAGGCTCTCCACGGTATGTAAAGTCACAACATTCTTCCGTGTCACCATTCACAAGAGGTCTGAACATCCGCACAGTGCAGAAAGAAAGATACTTGTTCACATCAGCTTCCAACAGTTCGTTCTTCTTCCGGCTGAATTTCTTTAACAGGTCAAGCTGTGCCTGCACATCTGTAATCTTCTGTGCAATGTTCTTGCGCTCCTGTTCCAGTTCTGTGATACGCCTATCCACACTCTCGTTAATGCTTACACTCGCCAAAGACTTATCAACCACGGAAATATCCTTGCGGATCTGCTCTTCATCACATTTTAACTGGAATCTAAGAAGATTCATGTCAGTGAATTTGTGCATGGCAGCTTCTTTCTCTGCAATCTGCGACTGAATAGCTTTGTATTCTTCTGTGTTGGAAATATCCACGCTTGCCGGAATGGAATTTAAGACATTATCAGCAATGGCAATCTCTTTTTCCAACCTCTCCATTTCATCCTCGGTCTTTTTCAGTTCCTCACGCTTATGTTCCAGTTCTGCCTGATCCGATTTGATATGGTCAGCACATGAAGAACCCTCTTTGGTAATCAGTTCCAGTTCATGTGCCTTATGCGTATCAAACTCCGTTCTTAACTGCTCTTTCTTCTCTTCCGGATATTCCTGTCCACAGTAGGGGCAAATCAAAGAGTTTTCATCAAATTTAAGGCTTTTATTCAAATCCCAACTCTTCTTCAATTCCTGTCTCTTCTGCTCATACTGTGCAATGCGCTTTTCCAGTGCAGAGATCTCTTCACGAATGGTATCTGCCTTAAGCAACTCTTTCTGATGCTCATTCTGAACTTGGTTCAATGCCGTGCGCTTCTCTCTTCTGTCCACATCCAGTTTTTCATTTGCTTTCTGCTGCAATGCGCTCAACTGACCTTTTAACTCAATGATTCCATCAGAAAGCTTATCGTAGGACTTCATACTGTTCTGCGTATCTGTCTGCTGCTTAATGTTCTCTGACAGCTTATCCAGTAAAGCTTTCTTTTTCAGTTCCAGATCCGCAAGGTCAATATCTACTCTCTGACGGCTCACCTCGTCAATACGGCTAGGAATTTCATCTAACAGATCCTGCAATCCCTTGGTTCCATTTCTTCCCCTTGTGCCGTACAACTGCGTATTGCAACGCTTTTTCAGTTCATCAACAGTGCCGTCCTGCAGAACAGCCCTTAATGCTTCAAACTCCGGAAACTGATTGCAAATGTCATCATTACTGTGCTGACCAAACATATCAGCAAGAATTGCTCTCTGATCCGTTCCACCTTTCAGAAGAAGTGTCATAGCATTGATGCAAAGTGAAAACTTATCTTTTCCGCAGACACTCTCTTCCAAAAATGCTTCAAAATCTGCTGCCTTTTTGGGAATATCATTCACATAGTAATCCGTGACATTCCCGGTAAACTCTCCTTTCTTATTGAAGTTCTGACGGCATACTTTTTTCAGAACCTTGTCTGTACCGTCAATCTCCACGGTAACTTCTGCGGTAATATCTCCGTCGATGTCATTGCCGTCCTTATCGTGCGGTCTGATTCCGGTGATCTCTCTGCCGTTCTCGTCACGGCATCCAAAAATATACTGAATTGCTCTTTTGATCGTGGACTTACCTGTTTCATTTACACCGGAAACCTCTGTCCGGTCGTATAAATCAGTGTCCACTACGTTAGAACCATAGAATTTGCAGAAATTCTGCAAAAAGGTGTGTTTAATCCTCATTTTTCCTATCCTCCCAAAGATATAAATACAGTGAATTTACAAACATATAGATTGATACCGGCTTGTCTGTCTCATTGATCTCCTTGTACAACTCTGTGGTTGGGTTCATCTTGTCAACCACCCACTTGATCGCCCGGTACACGCTTTCCTTGGTTGTACTGTGTTCCTCTCCGATAATCCGGTAGATTTCAGAAAGTCTTCTGTTTCTGTTCTCGAACATCAGCGTTTCAACCTCGATGATGTACTGGAATCCCGGCAAGTACTGTTTCAGCCCCAGTTCTACCAAGATTTTTCTTATCTTCCTTTCCATTTCCTCAATCCTCCGGCTTTCAGTCTTCTGTTACGTGGATCACGTTGTCTTCTCCGATATACAAGATTCCTGCATCTAACAGTCTTGCAATCAGAATCTCATTCGCACGGACGATGGGGATAATCTGACTTTTCTGCATAAAAATACTCCTTTCCTAACCATTTTTTCTTCCCGGTATTGCGGTTTACAATTCTGTAATAGAATGCTGTTTCACGGTCAACTTCCCACTCTTTCGGACTGTAAAATATCTTTCCGATGCACCCTTTGACGGTAAACCGCTTTTTGGCACTCATACGGTGTCCTCCGCAAGTTTTCCTTGAATCCACCATACTACATCATCAAAGTTGTTAGCCGAAAAAGAAGTAGCACCATTAGTCCATGTAAATATTTTCCCACCTTCAAATTTTGCAAAATATCTAGGTTTCCAAGGGTCACTATCGGAATCTCTTACGTACACTTTCGTGTCCACAGGCACTTTCGACCAGTCAACCGTAGACTCTACATATTCCTGTTTCGCCCATTCTTTGAACCTTTCACGGCATCTGCTTTTACTACTCCATGCACAATCGGAACAACGTATTACATTGCAATCACATAACTTTCCTTCTTTGTCCACAGCTATCTCTATACTATCAAGTGCCATGTCAATAATCTGTTCCGCATACTTCTCTCTGTTCGTCATTTTCCATTCATCCTTTCCAGTTCTGCGCTCCTGGTTAATATCCAGTCTGCGTAATCACTTAATTCTGTCTTTGTAGCTGCGTTCTTCTCTCCGTGGTAAACCATAAGTACAATTCCTACATCACAGTACTTTTCAAACAATTCCGACAAGTAGTCGGCTCCCACATGGATATTGCCGTCCACGGAGTAGATGTCCGTCACTCCCAAACGCTCCATGCGGTCTTTATGCCATCTGTCAGAAATCTGCATCAGTCCTTTGCAACCGCCACTTTCCACATCCGGTCTGCCGGAAGATTCTTTCTCGATCATTGCCATGAGCAGTTCCGGGCAGATGCCGTATTCCTCACCGTACTTTACACACGATTCCTGCGCTTCCTCGGAGATGAAACTGCCGGCTGGCTGTGCCGTGGATGTAAATGTGATGGAGAGTGCTATTATAATAGGAAGAAACAGCTTTATTGTTGTTCTCATGCGCTTTCCTCCTCGATAGGTTCAATGCCAATCTCTTTCAGCTTGTTGTATAAGAACATCCTGCCTTTCTGTGTCCATACGGTAAGTGGCTTTGTTCCAGTACTTCCGTCATGTTTAACATAATCATTTGTCTTTGTTCTCACATAACCCTTGCCCTGAAAGTCTGCGTACAATATCCACTGGTCACCGACTTTTCTCTGAATACCGGCTGTTCTTAAAACTGAATTGAACCTCACCGCACTCATTCCGTAGTCCTGTGCAATTTGTGTAACCGTCATGCAGTCGTTGGATGAAAGAATCTTGTCTACATAGTCAACTTTCGGTGTCATATCTGTGATCACGGCATCCATCTGTTGCACTGTGGTCTGTAACTGCTTAACCTCTTCCTCTTTCTGCGCAAGCATCCTCTGTGCTTCGACAACTGCAAGTGCAATCAATTCCTGTCCAGTAGGGATATGTGCCTTAATGGAATCTTCCATTTCGTGGAAACGGTCAATATACTTTGCTGTAAATTCTGTTCCCCTAACTCCGGTCATCTTATGTGCTATGAACTCGCAGCCTTTCTTCGTTACAAGGTAGCAAGGCTGTGTCTTGTTTTGGCTGTTTTGATAGGTACTTTCTGTAAAGAAATCGGACTGTCCAAAATTGGCTTGTCCTAATTGCTCAACATAAGTGCGTATATCTCTTAGCAGTTTGTTGTGCTCTTTACCTACCATTTCCGCTACTTCCACGGAAGATATTGTTTTCTGTTCTAATTCGTTCATTGTTCTCCTTTCTAATTTATAAAATCAGTTACACTCATTCCTAATACAGATGCTATTGCAGAGATTTTTTTCAACTTAGGTTGATAACCTGATTGTCCATCTGTCTCATAATGTTTTTTCCATTCACTAAGAGTAGATGTAAGTACGCCGCTCATTTGTGCAACCTTGTAATCAGTCAATCCTAATTCATCTCTGCGTTTTGCATATTTTTCGTACATTTTTCTTCCTCCTGCTTCTTAACAGATTCCTCTGCCATCTTCTCTGTCTTGCCGAGAATATATCCCTTGTCAAAATCGGACATATTCGGAATGGCTCTCTTTAACTTCTCAACGATTTTTTTCTCTTTTTCACTCATTCAATTCACTTCCTTTTCGTGGTATAATAATAAAAATTTCTTGGAGGTACATATTCATGGAAACATTAAATACAAATCACTTAGAACTCGCTCTATCAGCTATAACCTTATGTGTTGCGATAGTTTGTCCTGTTTTAGTAACTATCATCAATAGCATACACAGTACTCAAATAAGAAAATTGGAACTAAAATATGATAAACAGCTTTCCTATTATCAAAAGCAGCAATCCGTATTTAATCATTTTTTGGAATTTGCTTCCAAACAATTAGAAACAAATTATCCAAGTGAAAAAATAGAGTACATACGCTCTTACCATGAATTATTTTTATATGTTCCATCCGAATATTGGGATCAATTATCTTCTCTTCATGATTCGTTACTCAACAGGAAAAACGATTCCTCGGAAAAATTGCTTACTGTTACCCAAACATTGGGAAAAATCCTACAAGAATCTGACCGATTATTCCCAAAATTATAGTGTAGACAAGTCCGACAATTCTCCATCCGTGCTCGGATCTACCATGCCAATAACTCATAACGCAAGTCAGTAGAACAAACACTGTAATTGGTATTGCGTCAAGCCAACTATAATGAAGCATTTCCAATATTTTCACCTCCTTTTTGTTGACCTCGTAAACACATTATAGTCCCTGGGAAACTTTATGTCAACATATTTTTGTTGACTTGGGGACTTTTTTGATGTATATTATTAGTGAAAGGAGGGATGTAAATGAATGAGAGAATCAAATCTTTGCGAAAGTATTTGAATATGACACAAGATGATTTTTCAAAGCAAATCGGCTTGTCAAGAAACTATATTGCGCAAGTTGAGATAGGCACGAAGACACCATCTGAAAGAACCATATCTGATATTTGCAGAGAGTTTGATGTAAACGAAGAATGGCTCCGAAATGGAACTGGTGAAATGTTTGTTCAGAAATCAAAAGACGAACAAATCTCGGAAATGCTCGGAGAAATTCAAAAGTCCGGTGAAGATACATTTAAGCACCGTCTTGTATCCGCACTGGCCAACTTGGACGAAGATGGATGGAACGCTTTGGAAAAGTTGATTGATTCAATCGCAAAAAAGAACGAATAAGAAAAAGCCAAGGGCAATGCGCAAGTCCTTGGCTTTTTCCTTTATTTAAGTAGTTTTTTAACATAGGCATAAATGCACTCTAACCAGTGTAAATTATCGCAAGCATTGATTAGCTTTGTGATTTCCTCTTTGTAATCTTCTTTCCCCATAGTACACCCCCTAATCTTTCCGCACTTGGTAGCGATACCTAAATTATAGAACATATGTTCTTAACAATCAATATATTTGACTCACGTTTTTTATTGTTGTAAAATATCAACAAAAGAGGACGGTGAAAACGCCAATAAACACCGCCCTCGCCAGAACTTGAAGTCCCTTGAAACAAGGGATGTTACAAGTGTATCATGTGAAAGGGGGATAAAAAACATGATGAAAAAAGACCGAATCAAAGAAATTTCGACACATTTATCAGTCAACCGTACTAATTATATGTTAAGTTTTCGTGGAAATCTCCATGAATTTCTAAATGAACCGGACATGACGGTTTACAAGCTTGCTGATGAAGCTAATTTGCCTTATTCTACGCTTAATTCACTACTATACGGTAATTCTAACGACACGAAGCTATCGACCGCTGTTGCGCTTGCTAGAGCCTTTGGAATCAGTGTAGATGAACTGGTAGGTTGCGGCACTATGGAAGATAAGATGTTGGAATCTGTCAAGATATGCCGCAGTCTGCCGGAACACTCTCTGTACCTTATCCGTTACTTCATACGTCACCAAGCTAAAATCTATTCCAGTCTTGAAAAATCGCACAAGTATATTTCTGTCCTTAATCCACAACTTATGAATGGAATTATCGCAACCACAAATGCTGTGGAACCCATGTGCATAGACAACTTACCGGAAGATATAAAATCCAAGACTTATATCGGTTTGAAAATTCCCTGTGACTACTATATGCCGTTTTATCTTCCAAGGGAAATTATTCTACTTTCCGCGGATCGGGAACCACAAGACGGTGAACGATGTATTGTAACAAGTAATGGTGGGATATATATTGTCGTGAAAACCCATATAATTGAAGACGGTGTAAGAAAATGGAGATATGTTCCGCTCATGTCTCCGAACAGCATACTCCCGGAAAACATTATTGATGACATGATAGGATATGTGGTTGGTTTCGTTAACAATGACGGTGACTGGGGAATCAGATAAATATATTAAGAGCATGGCTTTTACACCATGCTCTTTTTGATTGATTTATTTTTGCTTCTAATCTCCGCCCGCCAGATATCACTACTTCTGTAAATGGCAAGTTAAACAATGTACCGAGCATAGAAAAAATAGAAATAGCAAACGGCAAGATATCCTCTGGTGTACTTGTGGTCACCGATTTGATCCCCGAAGGAAAGAATGCATTTGCATTTATAATTACTAATGGTACAAACATTCAGTCGCACACTGCGCAAATATGGAAAAATTTAAACAATGGATCGGTTAATGTATCATTTAAGTTATGGTCTGAAACTACACTCGTTATGAATGGTACAGTAAGCGGGATTTTACTTTGCATATAAATGTGCTATTAAAAACATTCTCATTTGCAGAGAACGATACTATCTATAGTTACGGATACGGTGCCAGAATTTACTCCGAGGAAAAAGCAAAGGTATCCGTTACTTGCTGCATCGGATATATCCAGTACATTATCACCAGTTACAATCCTCTGATAACCGTCCTTAGGTGCCAGTCTATCTCCATAATTTGTTTTAGCGGTATTCAAGTTTGCATATGCGTTATTACTACCACTTCCGCTAACGGTTGCATGGAATTTGACTTTTTTATACACGGTGCGATCTATGAGTTTTCCGGATCCTATGACTACGGAATATGAACCACTCGTATTAGTTGCATTTGTAGCAGACATTACTATGGCATTTAAATTTACGTTGCCAGTATAATTACCGCTCGTTTTGGTAAATCCGCCACTTATATCCGTATTTACACTACCTTGACCAGATATAAAGAGAGGTATATCAGTTTGTTCTCCTGATTTCCAATCTACCCAAGTGCCATTATATAGGATCTGTACAGTGTCAGTGTCAGTATTATAACGTACGCTTAACTTGCCATTTACATCATTTATGGCTGCATTAGTATCATTGATGTCTTTTGCACCGAATGAGGTTCCTACTTGCGTATATTTGGTAACATCAACAAAAGAAACAGTTCCATCGTCATTTTGTATTTGCTGATATTTTCTTAACTGGTTTTTAGTTGTGTCTAATACATCATCAACATAGTTTGTTTTTAAATCTGCCATAATTACACCTTAAATCCTTTCTGACCGCCAAGCGTAAAGGCAAGTCGGTTCTGCGCTTTTCTTTGTGCTACTAACGTATTGTATATTTTTAATTGCAACGATTCTATTCTGTTCCAGTCTTCATATGTTGGAACCGATTTATTCTCTTTCCATGTTTTAAATTGTTCAGGAAATAAGAAAGTGGAACTGTTAATTTCTGCCAACGTAGTTTCAAATAAAGTAACTTCATCGGCATAAATCAGATCTGCTTCAACCTTATCCTCTCCAAGATTAAAAGATGATATTTTATACATAGATTCTGCAGTGCTTTTTAGTTCCAAAAGATTATTTTTAATACGGTTGTAATCTGTATATAAAAAATAATCTCCTATATATGTTTCACTATTCCATTCAGAAGACCAATTTGTTTTAGGATCTGCCCACATTATGCTTCCTCCACATCTCCAAACAATTCTATATATTTCTCTGTATCATTCAGCCCCAAATACTCTTTTATATCTTCTTTTGTTTTGGGAACTATTTCTCCGTTTGGATAAAACAAGAAAAAATTACCTTTTTCTGTTCTGAATATTTTTCTGTTTGTCATTTCATCAACATATATTATTTCAGAAGTTTGCGTGTTATACAGAAGACCGTTAATTATTTTTTTCATTACAACCTCCTTATGTTCTCATTGCTCTTCGTAATTGTAAGGATCCATTAAAAGCACCATTAAAGTTTAATTTGTGTGTTTCCACTTCTACTTGTAAGCTGTTTACAATATCACTTTCCATGAAAATAATATCAGCAGCTTCCATCACCGGATCCCCTCTGTATTGAACATCATAAGAAATATTATTCGCATAATAATTCCCAAGCCATTCAGCAACAATCCTTGCATGATCTTCCGTTGAAATAAGTTGATTTTCACAATACCTTATTTCGCCAGAGTTGTTAATTGATTTCTTTAGATATACGTTATCTTCAACTACTTGCGGTGTATTATCCTCTCCGTTTTGAAATGTATATATTTTGACAAAAACATCTTTTGTTTTTCTTTCTGCGTATCCATAAGGATTTTCTGTCATAGAGTCTTTTTTCAACTCATAATCAGATAAATCTCCAAAACTGATTTTATCAATCAAAACTCTGTTTTTAGGATATGCTTTTGTTATCTCGAAACGAATACTGTCAAAGTTTTCAAATTCATCATTTAACAATGATTTTTCTTTCAAAGCATCATATTTGAAAGTCTTAAGAAGTGTGTCTCCATTATATGTAGATACTTTCATCTCTTTTGGAGGGTTACCCTGGAATGAAATATACAATCCATAATACGTGTATGCTGCAGGAAGTTTTAATGTAAGCACTGGATTCTCCGAAAACAATCCATTTTCATCAGAAACATTGCTTGTAACATATCCTGTCTGTTCAATGGCTGTACCGGTATTCCTCGGAAGAAAAAGTTGTGAACCGTCTACACGCATAAAATTCCTTGTCAGCTCTGCATATACATTGTTGTTTCCATATAATACATTAGTGGCATTTCCCCACCATGCAGTTCCGTTTGATGTAACCTGCATATCTGCCGGATCTATAACATTTGCAAAGTTGGCTTTAATATTTACTCTTCCGTCAGAATCTACAAATAAAATGCATCTTGAAGCGTTGCACAATAATTGCAAACATTCTTTGTGAGGTGCTTCCGGCATTGGATTGTGTAGGCTCACATCTCTTAAACAATCGTCAACAAAATACTCGTCAGGCTCGAATCCGGCATCTTTTAGAATGCTAATAGCTTCTGCATATGCTGTTCTATCGTATATTTTGTTTCCTATTGTATAGTTGTCTTCCAAAGTTGAAAGAACATCATTCGCGGTGAAAGACATTTGATTTTTTTTAGAGTTCCAGTCAGTCAAAAGCATTGTGGCTTTTTTATGCCATTCCACTGTTTCGTCTGACAGGACCATTCCGTATGATAACTCCATTTTTTGTCCTGTTTCAAGGAAATTGATAAATGAATTATCATCGTCTACATTGTATACATTGTTTTTATCCAGTATTGTTACAGATAATTTTCTGTATGGAATCTCCGCTGAAATTCCATTAACAAATTCTTCAAAAGATGCTGTTGACACATCATTATTTCTATATGTCAATCCAACACCCATTACGATTTTTTCTACTCTAAGCCGTTTATTTCCTCCGACCATAGATATAGGAATTATTTGTATATTTGTGGTGTTTCCGATTACATCTGTTGTTGAAAAATCGTGTTTATCATTTGTATAAGTCAACTCTTTTTCATCTGTAACAATTTTGAAGCTAGTTGGGTAATATTTCCCGAAATCTATCGTAAGTCCTTTGATGGAATACTCTTGTGGGAATGTTACTTTTACAGTTTCCATTACGTTTTGTGTGGTTAATGGAGCATTACGTAGCTGGTACAATCCGCTTGTCTCTCTCGGAAGAAAATACATTTGACCGTCTACACGCATATAATTTTGTTCCAAAGTAGCATATTCCGTATATTCTGCATCATTTCTAAACGGCAAAACCTTATTTCCCCAGTATGCGTAATCACCATCAAAATGAGCCGTATTTTGTGCATCACCATTTACTACACCGAGAGTAATTGATATGTATGCCCTGTCTCTTATCTTTTTCTGCATTGCAGACTTATAAGCGTTAGAAGCTTTTATCATTCTTCCCACCCACAATCAATTAAATTGAATTTACACGTTTCATAGTTCCTATAAAAAATATCATCCAAAAACAACGGCTTACCGGTAGTGTCTCCTGGATACATTGTGTATGTATGCCTTACATTGTCGTCCCCAGTAAACGTAACCGGCACAAAAAATGGCTCTAACGCATCCTGCATTTCTTTCCATGTTTCCGCATCCAACCCATTCCATTGAAGATTATTTATCTTCCACAATTTTCTGCCGACTTTTTGACCGACAACTGCAGCATTTACATTTCTTCCTGAATTAACCGTCTGCGACCGAACTATTTCCATTCCTGGAGCCGGGCACGGAAAGCGTACTCCGTTTACTATGATGAAATCACTCGCTCTTGCTATCATTGTGTTTTCCTCCATAGAAAAAAGAGTGGGAATAAATCCCACCCTTAAGTAATAATCTGTAATCCCATAGCTTTCTGACCCCTTAAGCTTGCCCTTGCTATGTCTCTATCACCGATATTGACAGATGTTTCTTTTGCAAGTAACTGTTTAAGCAGGTCAATTTCCTGTTGCATCATGCGCATTTGCGCTTCTGCTGTGGTGTTAATAGCATCTTTGATTCCGGTGATTTCCACTCCACCGGCAACCGCTGTTTTGCCACCTACTGTCCCGGCAATCTCCGGTACACCGTTCTCTCCTGCCATAAACATTGTGTATCGGCTCGGAACGTAACCGCCAGTTTCAAAAGTAGGAATTTTACCAAGACTAATACTTCCTCCTGGTGCAAGTTGTATTCCGGCTATCGTTATAGGATCCCATGAGAAATTAAGTTTATCATTTATCCAGTTTGCAAAACTATTCCAAATTTGTTTAACAGCTGCTATAGCATTGTTCCACGCATTAGACAATCCGTCTTTAATGCCACTCCATGTCCATTTCTCGGTAGTAAAGTATGATTTTACATTGTTCCACCAGTTTGCAAAACCAATATTTTTCCACCATGCGGTAAATTCATTCCACTTCGTAGAAAGTGTGTTCTTAATATTTGATCCTAACTGATTCCATTTTTCAGCAGAAAACCAAGGCATGACAGATTCATTAAACCAGTTTTCTACAATAGGTTTTAAATTTTCAAACACTGATACTAGACCAAATGTATCATTTATGTCCAGTTTAAATTGTGATAGAAAATCAAAGAACTGTCTTATCGGCATTGTTTTTGTTAAAAAATCTGCCGCATCAGAGTTCATCTGTTTCCAAGCGTCAAATAGTATTGAAAAATCAGTGTTTTTTATTGTGTCAAAAAATCCACCTTCGCCAAAAAACGAGAAATTTTCATAGATTTCTTTATCATTAGGGAAAAGTGCTTCACCTAATGATTTCCCTACATTAAATCCAATCTCCCAAGTAACCGCAGATATTGCAATTGTCGGAACTATTCCTATACTTGATCCTAGTACTGTGGCTGATAACTTATCCGATATTTTTCCCCATATGATATCTCCAACACCAGTGAATTTCAAAAGTCCTATTGCTGTGATAATCGTGGTTTCAATCGGTGCAGCATCAAAACTTCCTTTCCATAGGTCGATTGCCGCATCTATGGCAGTTTCTATGAAATTTCCGGCAGATGTAAAGATTGCTGTCCAATCCATTCCGTCCAAGAAACTACCTATGTGTCTTCCAATTTTTTCCCAGTCCACAGAATCTATTGCTCTTGTGAACCAGTCAAAAATACCAGTTACCAGTTTGGAAGTATCCATTCCGGCAACCTTAAACCAGGCATCCGAATCAAACTTAAATGCATAAGACAAATCTTCTATGATATCTTTTACAGGCTTAAACACCTTGCTTACTTTGTCAGCCCAACCCATAGCTGTATTCTGCATCTTGTCAAATGCTTCCTGCCATACTTTTTCGTATTCAGCAGTAGCATCCATGATTTCCTTGGTAAGGTCAATTCCTGCTCCACCAGAAGAAGAACTTCCACTTGAACCGCTGTTAGGGTCAATGATATTTAATTCATCAATACCAAGTGTGTAACTTTTAGCCTTTTTTGCGCTTTTCCCTACTTTATCAAGTGCATCTGCCGTATCTTCCAAATTTTCATTGTACCCGGATACACCTTGACCGAATGCAGAAAAATCAATCTTGATTCCCAGTAAATTTGCCACACTAACAAGCAGTCTCTTAATCGCAATTACGACACCGTTAATGACAGGAAGTACTTTCTGCAATACCGGAATAAACAACTGACCCAGTACCATGCCGGCTTCTTTTACGTTGTTGGTAAACTGACGGATCATATTACTTGGAGAATTGATTGTATTCGCCAAGTCTCCCCATGATACTTTGGACTGGTCTAAGATTGCCAGTAGACGCAACTGCTGTTTCTCTGCCTGTGACATTTCAGATACAGCCTTTTCAATGCCGTATTTGTAAGCATAGGTCTGTAATGTGGCATTCGTGATATCAATACCATACTTATACAGTGCTCTTGACTGACCGATCAAACCGGACTGTAAATTAGTCGCAACTGTGCTGAAATCCACGTTAAACAGAGATGAAATGTCACCAGCAAGCATTGTCATGGACTTTGAAATTGCCGTGGTGACTTCTCCGGTCTGCCCTAAAGAGTTGGTAATAGATGCAAGTTGTGAAGCGTACTGCGTAATCTCCTGTAAATTCAGTCCCAGGTTCTTCATTCCGCTTTCAGAAATCAATCCACCGTCTACATCTACTTTCAGACCGGACATTTTACCAAGCAGTTCATTTACACGGTTTCCGAAACTCTGCGCATAATCTTCTGCGTTGTCGTAACCGAATTTTTCAAAATCCTTGCCCCATTCCTTGCCGACTTTGTTAAATGCTACCGTGTAGTAGTTAAATGCTTCGATATAGTCCGTAGTTCCCTCTATGGACTTCCACAGACTTTTAATTCCACGGATCACAAGGAAATATGTTGCGTAGAATTTTCCGAAAGCCGCTGCAAGGCTGAATGTGCTCTTCGTGGCTTTTTTTGCGCTTGCCGTATAGGTGTTCAGATTACGACCTAAAGAGTTTGCAGCTCTCCCGGATGCCGCACCGGTAGATGCCAGTCCTGCCAGTGCGTTTGTCATGCGGATGATATTCTCACTTACATTCGGAACGGTTGAAAGAGTGGTGAATAACTGCTTCAAATTCTTTGCCAGCAAAGGAATGTTCGTGATTGCTCTGCCGGATGCCACACCGCCAAGTCTTGAAATAGAAGATGCTATGCTCGCAATATCACCTACTCCATCTACTTTAGTTCCTGCCATGTCGGCAGAAAAAGTCTTCAGTGCAGATGAAATTCTGCTTAATCCGCTTGTATCTATTTTCCCCATTCTGTTGATGGAATTTGTCAGTGTGGAGATATTCTTAATACCGCTCGCATTCATGGAACTGGCGGCATTTGCGATACTCTGTATGCTATTAGAAATGCTTGTCAGTTTGGATGTATCAATAGACAAACTTCTCTGAAAATTCGTAAGACTTGATGCAAGTTTATCCAGTGCATTTTTGGCTTTGTTCGCATCCGCACTGATTTTTATTTGAAGATTATCAATATCTGCCATACCGCACCGCCTTTACCGAAATAAAAAAAAGAAGTGTCTGCCACTTCCAAGAAAAGAGCGGCAAGCTGTGACACCTACCGCTCCTAAAATTATTTCTTAAGATATTTTCTTGTGACTTCTCCGCATTTACAATCAAAGTCGATTCCAACTTTATTTTGGAATACTCCGATTGCCTTTGCTGTGTCTTTACCTAAAATTCCGTCAATGTTGCTATTTCCCTTTGCATTCACCGCAGATAAGCAACCATGATGAATAAGTGCAAACTGCAACCACCGCACATCATCACCTTTCATACGAGGTAATGTTTTCATCAACAGTCTTGTCGGTTCCGTGTAAGGATTGCTGTACGCTTCTGTAGTGCCCTGTACGTCTTCTAATTCTTTGTACCATACATTCATGTCTACATTGCCTACAATACCGCCTACACGACCTTTAGAAGTATACTGCCATCCTACCATGTTCGGTACTTGCGGTTGATACTTCACATTACACTTGCCGTTATTCTTGCCGTACCGTGCAATCCACATGGGATAACTCACACCGTCATAAGGCTTAATGTATGTCTTGTAAAAACTTTCCCCAGTGTACACACCGAACTGCAATCCTGCATCAGTAATAACCTTGCCGTAAGCATTGATAATGGAAATAATATTTTTGCCAAGACCTTTCATAACGGCATCTTCAACATCAAGATATACTGTCACTTTTCTGCCATTAAGAATAGTAAGCACTCTTCTTGCATCAGATCGTGATTTTGCAACCGTTGTAATATATCCGTATTCATATACTCCGTGCACATGGACATTGTGCTCTTTACAACCTTTCCAGTTCTCTTCAAACTTCTTGTCCGGGTTCAAATCCTTACGGATGACTTTCAAAATAGCAAAATCAATACCGTTCTGTTTTACCGCCCACCAGTTAATCGTCCCCTGGTATGAGGACACATCAATTCCTGTTAAACTCATGTTTGTTTCTCCTTTTTGGGATGTGATAATTCAAAATTAGCTTGCATTGCCATAAGTCCTGCGAGGAACGCTTTCCTTTGCTTCTGAATTTCTTTTTCATTATTAGCAATGTCCGCACGTTCTATAATAGGCTTGTCAATATACTTCGATTGTGCTTTTCGACCGTTTAGGCAATGGTCTACGGCAACAGATGTTGCTGCTAGTCCATATTTTCCCCACCACATCCACATTTCTCTGTCTCTCTGCTTCATTTCCAACTTATGTGCTTCTGCATAAGGCTCTAAATCTGTGGGGCAGGAAGAATCTATATCTTTTACTGTAAATCCGTATCCTTTTGTGTATAAAAGCCACATAGGACGTACTTCTTTACAGTATATTTCCCATGTTAGTTCTCTGACTTCTCCGGTGCTTTCTTGGAGTTCTTCTCCTGCTCCTGTTTCAGGAGCTTCGCTAAAAAACCGTTTTCAAGCAACTCTCCTTGCACATCAGCAAATAACTTCTGAATGTCAGATTCGTCAGAATCGAAATAATCATCAAGCATGGAATAAACCTCGCTTAACTTTGCTTCTTTCTGCTCTTTGTTGTAAGGGTCGAACCCGTATTCATCAGAGTGGTATTTCTGTAAACCGACAAGAATCAGTTCCGGCAGTAACATGAGAATGTTATTCACGGATTCAATGCCGTCTTCCTGTTTTTCAAGGTTTGCCAGTTTCTTGATAATGTTGTTTTTTACGGTTGCTTCGTAACCGAATTTAATGTTCAGTTCCTTTTTCCCAAATTTTACTGTCAGCATATTTTATCCTTTCCCCAACATTTTGTTGGAAAGGAGCCGCCCGAAGACGGCTCTCTTTTTGCTAAATCAATGGTTCATCTACCGCTTCATCAAAGTCAGCCACGGCAGTGTTATTTGTTTCTGACTGACTTGCTATTCCCCCGTTGTCAGTGCAACAGTAGAATCCAAACCTTTGTATTCCTCAATGGTAAGGTTCATTTCAATCGTCAGAAGTTCATTCTGTCCGATCTCTGGCTGTGGAATCTGCTCAGGTGGCTGTGCCACAACGAAGAAAGATTTCTCTTCTCCGGGAATTACAGTTTCAAACCACATTCTATTTCCACCAGTAAGAGCCTTGTAGGCTGTGATAAGTGCAGTCCATTCAGCCACGGTCTCTGATGTGAAGTTGACTGTGACTGCAAAAGATCCACCAGTATCTGCACGACCTTTTATGTATCTGGTGATTGCATCTTCTAACGCAGAAGCATCAATCTGTTCCGGTTCGATGCTGATGCCTCCAATGGCATTGATTCTTGTAAGTTGCTTAAAGCTTGTAGGTTTTGTTCCGGCGGTTGTCTCTGTACCATATCCGAAAGTAATGCCTAAAGTAGAAATTCCGGCTGCTGCCATAATTTATACCTCCTTAAATTTGCATATAAAAATAGAGCCGAATGGCTCTAATGGTTACAATGTATCGTCAGCACCTACGTTTCTTCTGAACCGTGCAGTGCTTCTGTATGTGTCCTGCGAAGTATTATTGAACTCCGGCATGGAAGTTATTTGAAATCGCAGACGTTTGAAAAGTCCGGCAACCGTAGCCATGATAGCTTCGGCTTCTTCTTGACTTTTGTTGGTTATCACATCCACTTGGTACGATGCTGTGATTCCATTAACCGAACGTGCTTCAAGGTCTTGTCCAGTCTCTGTAAATGGCATAGCATGAAAGTACACCGTAGGGAATGTAGGGTCTGAAAAATCCTTACTTTTGTCCGTCACATAAGCTTTTGGATGGCTCTGCGGTATCTTTGTTTTCAAGTATGATGCAATCTTAACTTTGAAATCTGATACCCATTGATATTCATTAACCGCCATTGCCGAACACCTCCAATGCCGCTTTCACTACATCTTTTTCAAGTTCGATACCTGTCAAGTACATAAACGGTCTGCTATCCATGCCCTCGCACCAATACACTTTTCCATCATCACCTTTGTAAAACCATCCATATTGACCATTTGCCAACTGAATGATGTTTGAACCACTTCCGTAGTTCCATTGAACACCTCCCGGCAACGGATATGGATATTCCTTTTTCCCACCAAGGCTACCGAGTGTACCAAACTCCACAAAAACAGCGGATTCATCATCAGCAACAACCGCCCAAATTCCACCGCCTTTTATGTTTCCTACATACTCTGCATGAATGCTTCGCATTAAATCGCCAGTGAAGATTGCATCTAAACTTGTTACCTGCATCCTAGCCACTTCTATGCCTTTTTTAGCCAACTTTTCAGCCAGTAGCCTACATTTATACTCTAAGCTATTTTCATAGTCTTTAAGAGCCTTTACAGCCGCTTGTATGGACTTTTGGTCAAACAGATTGATATTGATAGGTTTAGCCATACTACTTCACCGTCTTCTGCAACAAGAACAAATCTGCTGTCAGTCCCTCGTCTGCAACGCCTTTGACAACATAATCCGCAGTCTTGCTGTCCACAAGTCCGTCATCGTCACGACCTACTTCTGACTTCTTCCATATAACATCTCCTGCCTTAATCGGCAAATAGCCTTTGTCGGTCACAATCTGACAATACGAACTGGAATCATCAATACCAAATTCCTTTACTAGTACTTCCGACAGCTTATTACTGATGTTGGCAGAAAAAAGGACGGGTTCTAAAAATTCCGTAATCGTTCCTTTGATTGACGGAATTTTTTCACCTGCAACTTCATCGTAAATAATGTTACCGTTTTTGTCACGGTTATAAATCGTAACTTTTTCTCCCTGCCGTGAGTACTTCATTTCCTGCTTGTTAATGTCAAGCATCTTTCTTCACCTGCTTGTAAATCTGATTTACACCAGTGCTTGCCAAACCGGAAACAATTCCGACCGCAATCGCATTCAGCACATCATTTGCCGGGAAATCCGGAATAACATACATTCCTACTACTCCGAGAATGCCACCGACAATGCCGACAACAACAGGGATGTAGTTATCCTTAATAACCGGAATCAGCTTCGCTCCAATACCGGCAAGATAACAGATAACCACGATTGCAACACAAGTTCCTACCTGTGAAAAATCCATCATTCCTTACCTCCGTTCTCTTTAATGTTAAGTCTTTCCTCAATTCCATCAAGTCTATGATGCGCAGATGCCGTACTGGCTTCAACCTTTGTCAGCTTCTGTTCATGCTCTGCAAGCTCTTTCTTCATCTCTGAACGCTCGCTTTTCATTTCATTGATAGTATCAAGGATGGTGTCCAGTTTCATGTTGATGCGTGTGTTTTCTTTCACACGTTCCTCAATATCCTTTGTGTCTGTTCTTTTGCTATTTTTCAGACCAATGTAGACGGAAAAACCGAGTGATAACACGCTTATAATGATTGCTGTAGATAACTCTATAGTCACATCATATACCGCCTTCCTTGTTTGTTGGCACACCGCCCACCACCCTTAAAGTGTGCCGCCTGCAACCTTATTACTGGAATCAGTAACATGGTCACGCACAATCTTCTAAACCCCTCGATTTCGATGGGGTTATAAAACTTTTGCAAATGGAAATACACCAACAAACAGTTCTTCCCGGTCTCTCCATGTTCTCGACACTCCATTCTCTGAATAGCTTGCCATGAAGTTTTCACCTGATTGCGATCTGTCATACACGACAAGATTAACCACCACAGACTGAAATTTTTTCATATCCGCAGCAATCTTCTCTTCCGTGTAGCTTTCCGGGTACATTCTCTTTGCTCTGATGTCTGCTTCTGCTTGACTGATAAGTTGTTCCAAAAGAGGATTTTCTTCCAAATGGTCAAACACGACCTCGGAGCTTTCAGAATCAATATGAAATTGTTTCAGACGGATTTTTACTTGCTCCAAAGTCGTATATTCTGCCATGTGCTACCTCTTAAAGTTCAAACTTTTCAATCAGAATCTTTTTCAGTTCCGCACCGCTGATTTCTTCCGCACCTGAGACACCGTGTTCTGCGGCTAACTTCTGCAAGTCTGCCGTAGACATACGGTTGATTTCCGTCTTAGTATATGCGGTTTCCTCCGGGATTTCTTCTTTTACTTCGGTGACGGTTTCCTCCGGGATTTCTTCTCCCGGAAGATACCATTTGCCTTTGTATTTGACTTTGTAATCAAATTTCATCAGCATACCTCCGATTAGTAGCACTTAATTACATAGGTGCTATCCATTCTCTCGTAGGAAGGCAGTACGATTTCTGATACTGTAGTCTTGGTTTGTACGGGATCCTCTGTTACGCTGACAGCAACAGCAACACCAGTATTCACAAGTCTTACATCTGTGGCAGGATTACCCATGAGTGTACGCTCTTCGGGAGTAGTGCCGTACCATGTACTACCCAGTGCACCGTTAGGAATAAGGGTCGCAAATCCATCAGGATAAAACTTATGAGCAGTTCCGCTTTCATCCTTGTACTGCTTAGTGTATACAATGATGCTAATGCCAAGTTCGGTAGAGAAAAGTTCCTTTACTCTCGCATCGGTCATAAATACATTTGCGGTTGTATTCTGTGCAAGAACAGCACTCTTGATCTTTTTGTTCTGTTTTAAGTAGTTCATGGTCTTCTTAGAGACAATCATGATGGAAGGTCTCTCGCCAGTAGCTTCTTCTACGGCATCAATGGCTACGGAAACATCATCCATAGGATCAGAGTTCTCGGTATCAGACCACTTATCGGTCGTAGTTGTAAGTTCTGCAAAGTTGTTGGCTTTGTAGGTTCCGTTAGGGTCATAGTTATAAGCGTAGGTTACACCGTCAGCCTGAATGGAAATCTTAGGAGATCCGTCACTGGGTGCAAGCAGCTGCATAATCATACGTTCAGGAACTACATCAGCACCTTCCACAAGAGTATTTGCATCATCAAAAATTCTGCTTAATACTTCTGCTGCGTAAGGGTCTGTGCTGTCCTTAATACGCATGATTTCCTGTTCGTCCTGTTCTTTGATAATCATAGATTCACGGAAGAATGCCATTTCTGTCTCTTGCATCTTGAATCCTTCACGGCTTCTGATAGTGGAAACTGCATCAAAATTAGATGCTTTCAGGGTAACAGGAAGTCCATTAGAAGTCTTAATCCACTTCAAATCCAGTCCCATTTTCTTCTTGGCGGGGAATAAGCCGGAACCAAGATATGCAATTTTATTACTTGCAACTTCTGTATGCACAAGTGCGATTGCTTTCGCATTGTAGGCATCTCTAATGTTCATTATTTCCTCACTTTCTACCGCTATCTTTCAGCGGTCAGCGGCTACATCTGTCTGTAGTCGGTTTCAGTTATTCAAATACAATCAGTGATAATCCTGTCTTTACACCATCGGCAATGGTAATACCTGCATTTGCGTTAGCATTTGCTTCATTTACACAGGCAAAAGCCTTAATGATAGTTCCGTTGGGGTTGCTATCGTAAACATCGTTAAGCAAAATACCTACTGCTGCATCATCGGTGCTTCCGCCATTTACTTTCTTTCCTGTCGCACTAATAGGATTACCAGCCTTGCACACACCATTAGTGAAAGCACTTGCATCCAGTTTAATAGGAACAAATAATTCACCGCCCAGCTTTCTCTTAAGAATTTCTAACTGGGTAGTTACACTTGTTTCAGAGAATTTCATTTTGTGTACCTCCTTATAAGTACTGGCTAACTACAGCTTCGGCTTCTTTGTTTGTTCCAGCTAAAGTCTTGCCAATCTTTTCAGCCGCTTTTTCGGCTTCTGTTTTTTTGTCATCTTTTCCACCGCCAGCAATTCCACCTCCAGGATTAGTAGATCCGTTTGCAATCTCCTGCTCCTTGGCTTGTGCCGCAGCAGTCTCTTTATCAGAGATAATCTTTCCGAGTACTTCGTAGTCAAAACTGCCGTCATCCTTGATAACCTGTGATGCCTGTTCAGCAGAAATGTTAAACTTGGATGCTGCATTGCTTCTCTGTGCCGCAATAGCCTGCGTCTTTTCAAGTTCTGCGATTTTTGCATTTGCAGAATCAAGGTCTTTTTGCAGTCTTTCCGAATCGGATAAACCCTTATCTTTCATGGCTGTGTATTCCTTTTCCAACTCACGCAGTCTTGTCAACTCTTCACTGTTTTTGTTTGCTTTTGCGTTTGCTGCCTGAACATCCTTGCTATTCTCAGCAATGATTTTTTCAATCTGTTCATCAGTCAAACCCATAGCTGTCAGTTCTTCTCTCTTCATAAATTACCTCCGTTATGTCCTACGAATTTTTATACGGTGCAACGACACCGGTTGACATTGCCGGTTTATACGCTCACGGCATTGCGAATTTTTATAAAATAAAAACAGCTACCTATTTCTAGGCAACTGTCTTATTTTGCATTTGTTTTACAATTTCTTGTGCTTTTGCCATCTGCTCTTCCATGTTGATAATGTCAGCAGTTTTCCACAGAGCATCAAGGTAAGGCTTGGAAAGGTTGAAAGTCTTTTCACAATCTCCCCAAAGTCCAACCGTTTTGATTGCAATAAGAGGATGAATACCGCACTGCAGAAGTTGCAGTAATGTCTGCGACTTGGTATACATATTATCTTGTGGACTGTGGTTGATCTGCACATCAAAATCTCTAAGAGTGATTTTCAGATCCTCTTTCTTAATGCGGATAACATTCAGCGCAACCTTGGCCAGTCTCTTCTCTGCTGTCTTAACAACCGGATCCTTAAGCCTTGCTCTTGATTTTGAAAAATCCCATCCGTTTCTCAGCTCAACCGCACCCTGCGTATCACCGCCAGTGTTTCCTTGCTTGTTCGGTATTCCCAAAATTGAAAGTGCGCTGTCTGTTAAATCATCCTTGGAAACCTGTGTCTGCGTTTGGTCAAGCTCCTGAGACATGACATCCACATCAGACTTATTGTCTTTATTGATGGACTTTACAACCAACGCATGGTTCATCTTCATTTTTTTGAACTCTTCTTCGTCAATCTCGCAGTTTACAAATTTGTACCATGCCTGGATAAACTGCTCTATGCCGTCCATTCTGTTTGACTGCGTATTATTGATTGCATCCAGCAGATCTATAACAAGTTCAATATCTGACAACCGCTCATGGTTGTTCGGAAATTCTACAATTGGAATACCACCAAATCCATGAAGTTTCCATGTTCCCTTAACAACTGCACTATTCTTGATGATGCATTCGCAAGATTCAGTGTAGCAGAGCTTGTACCACTCGCCATTTTCATCTTTTAATTCCTGTACCGCCAAAATCGGTTCTTCGGAACTGCGGTTGTAAATGACAAACGTGTTCAGAGGATTAGGTGCAACCACACGGATAGGCACATCTCCATTCACAATTTGAATAGCTTTAAATGATGTTCCGGTTGCCGACTGCCACTCACCAGCTTTTATGTCTTTCTCATGCTTATTTGCATCTGCTAAGTAATCATTCAGTTCATCTACTGCCTTATTTACAGCTTCATCATCTTTTCTGCTGACAAACTGAATAGGCTCTCCGTAAGTCTGACCAACCTTGAACTGTACCCACTCATAAGCATGATTCTCAACGATTTTGTTCGTTATATCCTCATTTGACAGCTTTGTTCTGTATAGTACCGGTTGATCTCCTTTGTAGTACTCCCACAAGTACTTGATAACTGACTTATTGTAATTAAAAACACCGATGCAATCACCAATAACCTTTACAATGTTGTCTTCGGTTATCTGCTCCACATCCGTATATGCAATTTTTCTACCGTGACAACCCTTTACAAGGTCTTGAAATTTCATAGTTTTCATATTTTCACCTACATAAATGTAATTCCGCTGCTCTGGTCTCTTTTTGGAAGTTTCTTGATCTCACGTTCTCCGGTCTCTGTATGGTAAACAACCATCTTATTGCAATTCCGGCACTTATATGTCTTGTCGATATGCGATTTTGCACTACATTCACCGACCAACCGTCCGCATCCAGGGCAGTACACTCTAATTTTTTGGTTAAAAATCATAAATACCTCTTTTCTGCGCACAAAAATACCGCCCACATAACGTAGACGGTATTCCCGGCTGTTTGCCTTTTAGGAGGATTAGAAAGCATCTTAAATATTTTCGTCAGTTTAACATTACCATTTTTTATATATGACATTCAATGACATTGTTCATTCAAATACCCTTCTCCGTATTTCTTTTCAAACTGTTTCAATGCAGTTCCGTGAAGTCTGACAACCTGTCTCCATGAATATTTCATTTCTGTTGCGATCACTTCAAAAGTTTTCTTTTCTATGTACCTTGCGAACAGAATATTGTATGTGTTTTCATCTTCCATGCTGTCTATCTGCTGTATGATTTTCTCTTTTTTATCGACAAGTTCGTCCACCATGCCATCTATTTTCCGTTCCATTTCATCAATTTTGGCATATTTTGTTCCTATTTTGTCAAAATTCGGTGTAGTCTGTACCCTTTCACCGCTTTGCGTAGCAGATATGCTTACCGCCATATCTTTGAGCTGTGCGATTTCCGTGAGTTTATTATTTATCATCCGATTAAGGCGGCTTATCTGCCCTAAATATTCTTTGGTTGTCATATCAATACCTCCGTCCGAAAGAGAATGGGTTTTGAATTGCTTCTACTTTTGCTACCCTGTTTCCGTTTGTAATTCGCAATGCAAAGTTTGAAAATACATCAGGCACATCATCTAACTGTTTTTTTCCTGAAACAGAATACCTTTTCAGTAACGACATCATTACACCGTATGGTTCGTTAGGCTTATACAATGATGGATCTTTGAATATTACGTGTTGTAAAATCCAGTTAGAGCACTGGAAAATTCTTGCTTCTTTGTTTGTCTCTGTCGGTGTGTCTGTGATGTTGCATATCCATCCTTTACTCTCTACACGCTTATTTACTTCCATTGCCACACGGTCACCGCCGGCATTACGCTCAAATTCGCACTCTTGCACTTTATTATTAACAAGTACATTTGCAGCATTTTCATACTGCATCTCATAATCCGCAGTATTGTCACAAACAGCATCCACGCAGTAATAATCTTCTCCATACTTTTGCAATACCGGAAGAACAAAAAAGTCGGTTCCTTTTCCCTTGGTATCGCATTGCCCGGTAATAATTTCCGGTTCCCCATGTGGCAGATTAAGATAACGTCTGATTTTTTCTTCCGGGAATAACAATCCCTCACGTTCAATAGGCTCCTGCTTGTAAAGACATCTATAAGAGATTTCATCCATGAGTAATTGTTGATCTTCAAAAAAAGCTACCGTAAATCCGGAAAATTCGTAGTCAAAATTGCTTAATCCTGTTTTTGGGTCAATATCCGGCACTGCAATTACTTTTACTCTCGGATTCCCTTCATACATATTTTGGATCCGACCGATTACATCATTTACGCTCCACCTGGTAGCAATATGGATTTCTTTGCAATTCTTTCCGTCAGTATCTTGTGTTTTTCTTTGTCTTGCATCTACCGCATACTTGTCCCACAGTTTATCCAAAATTATAGGATTCATAGCTTCTTCAATGCCACCGATCATGTCATCTACGAATAAAAACTTCGATGCACGTACCTTACCAGCATTTTTACTTCCTACGGATGTGCACTGAACGGATGGAAATGGTTTATATTTGCCGATGTTAAACTGCTCCATTTTTGCGTTAGTACTGGTAACGGAAAGATTTGGGAAGATTTCATTCCAAGTGTACTCGTCAGAATTTGTGCAAATATCGTACACACCGTCATAGTACATACGTGTAATGTCTCCACTGTGGGAGTAAAAAAGGTTAAAATCTCTCGGAAACCATCCGGCAACCAATGCATTCAGCATTTTCTCTACCGTTGTGTTATGCGTAATGATATAATCATCCGTGATATATAGATGGCAAGGATTATCAATCATAATACACTGACACTCTTCTTTGCCGATATATTCAATACTGTCTATCTTTTTCCATATTTCTTTACCGTTTTCAAGACAAGGAATTTCCATCTCAAACGTGTACCAGTATAAACGAACATATTCAAATTCGATAACGATTTCGCAATTATTTTTATACTTTGTTCTTGTTTTCCACAAATGATTATCAGAACATCTGCATTTTGACCCATCATTTAACGTAATTTCATAAATTTTTCTTTTTCCTTGCGGATATACACCTATTACATTCGCTATTTCTCCATTCCCGGCAATTACTTTTGTTCCGATTTTCAAATCTTTCATATATACAAATCCGTTTGGTGTTAAGATTTTTGAATACATCGGTTGCGCTTTACCGGCACCAGGGATAAGAGACACGCAGAGGATGTCGTATATATCATCAATCATGCCTTGAATGGCATCCATGAGACCGATTTTAAGAAATTGCTTTCTACGTGGCATATAGAATCGCTCTCTAGGTTCTCTTTTCTTCTCCAAATATCGGTACGCACTGTCAACAACCTTGTTTTGCGCTTCCAGCAGAAGAACATCGTACAATTTATCTGTCAGAGAGTAGTGCGTCTTGTTTGCAAAGGAATACTTTTCCAAATCCCATATGGTTCCTCCAGTTCTTTCCATGCAGAAACGCTCTACAATGCCTTTAGAACGGTTTGTTATCTGTAAGCCATAAGTTATATCCTTTTCACCGTTTATAGCCACTCTACAGGCTTCTATGTACGCATCAATGACCTGTTCATCAATTCCCTTTCGCTGTATGTAATTGTCATAGCTGTTTACTGCCGATATAAGGCTCTGACTTGCCAAAAGAAAAAGCACCTCCACGCTGTCGCAGAGATGCTTATAGACCTCTGCCTATAATTGTTCTAGGTTAGCGACCAACTCTATTTGTTAGCCGGTGATTTTGTTTATGTTAATTCATCTGTACGCCTTGTCATTTGAACCTGTGTTCCATTTTCATCTGTTGTGCATACAGTTACACCTCTTTGTATGGATTGAAGAAGTCCTCATCTTTTCCAATTTCAAGATGCTTTTTCAATGCAAAATTTGTTATTCGTTCCCGATTAAACGAATTACTGACAATATAACTTGCAAGTTCTCCATCTTTCCATCCGTCCGTACTTGTCATAGAATCATAAATCTGCTTATATTCTCCGGTAAACTTATTAAATTCAAACCATCCTAAGTCAAGTGTTACTCCATAATCATAAAAACCCCTGTCACACCACTTTCTGACATAATACATTAACTGCTTGTACGAAAATCCAAGCCTTTCAAAAATATTACCAATAGTTCTTATGCTCAATTCCCGATCGCTAGAATGTAATTTTCTTTTCTGCTCATTCAAGCAAGCTCTGAAAAATATTTCTTCTAATGGCTTCATTCTTCCACCAACTTTCTGCTCACACCTCGTATCCTGCCTTGCGGCACTGCTCCTTTATGGATTCCGGTAACTCAATCCCATTTTCTTTTACGTATCGAACCATTTCCGCTAATTTCTCATTGCTGATTTTTTCTATAATTTCAGAATCTTTCAGTCCTGATTCTCGCAGCTTTAATATCTCGTTCCATTTTGAACCGTCTATCTTATAACAGTAGTCACGATTATATAAAACGTGACTATGTTTATCAAACATATTTGTACAGTCAAAAGCAGTACCCGATAACCTTGAACAAAAATGAGCGTTTTGGCAACAATCACATTCAGTATCTTTTTCAACGTACTTTTTCGGTTTATATTTCTTAAAATCTTTGCATTCAAAATCTAAATCTGTATCATTACCTTTTGTACACTCATAAATGGGATATTCTTCCCCTGTTTCTTCGTCAAAAGAATAATCGACAGAACAGTATTTGCAAGCAGAACAGTCTCTAAACATCCTCATATCCTCCGTAACCCATGCAGACGGAATCGAACCGCCGACACACATCCTATGCGGATGCTGCTCTTCCACTGAAGCTATGCATGGTAATCGCACCGTAAAACCTTTTATGGCTTGCGCTTGCCATAACCAAATGTGCACCGCCTACTTGTCACTGACTATCCACACAATCTCACAGTCTTGTCTGTTCTCTACTTCATAGGCTTGGTTTTCGCTAAACATATGTGGCTTACGTTTTAGCTAGGGAATAGTTGCCGTGGGAGTCGAACCCACCCGACCCAAACAAGGTACGACTACTTTTGAATCTGCAAATTCTACTCGCAGAAGTGTTTTTCGTTAACCGATAATGAGCAACTACTATCCATATATCTCCCATCGACCTGAACTATTGCAGTAGTACCAGACTAAGTGGAGATAAGGATAAACACGCCCGGAAAGCATCGAACTTTCGTTAGAGGTTTTGGAGACCTCTTTCTGACCAACAGACAGACGTATATAAAGTTTTCACGATTTTTTGAAACTTGAAACGGTCAAACTTTTTCATTTCTTTCCAAAACAAGAGGATTTGCCATTATCTCAACAAAGCTACTTACTAGTATTTTCACTTCTCAATAATGACTGCTGGTCGAATCCTTCATCGACGCACGCCGTACACAGGATTTGAACCTGCAAGCCTTTTACAGCCAACGGTTTTCAAGACCGCTCCCTCACCACCCGGACATACGGCAAATATAGCATGGTTAATTGCTAGAACAGGTATCTCAACTCACAATTATGCATATCCCCCTGCGAACAATGATATGCGTTCCCACTCGTATAAACGCAGTGTGTAGGATTCGAACCTACAAGGCGAATAAACGCCCGGCGGCTTAGCAAGCCGTTCCAATACCATTATGGGAACACTGCATCTTGATGGTGCGATTTCTTGAAACAATCCATCCGTTACGACTATCAACCACGCACCTGCCCAATAGCGTCTTTTAGGATTGAATGAAAAAGTTGGGATGATGGGACTTGAACCCACAGCCTATGCCTTAGAAGGACACTGCTCTTTCCATTTGCGCTACATCCCAATGTGCGTTTCCATAAGCTGTATGCCTACATTTAAGGCGCTGACGCAGCGCAACACTTATGGCTATTTTTATTTTTGCAGGGCATCCGCCAGTTACCTGCTAGTTTGGAGCGACCAAACCACCTACGCCAATTTTATGTCCGCAATGGCTGTGCGGGATTTTAATGTCTTTACTGACAACCCACGGATTAAAACCTACAATGGTATTCCGCAAAAACCGGGCTATCATAAACCGGTTAAACCCTCACGAGCCTTGCGACGGCTCTTAACAGCATTCCGCTATGAGGGGAAAGGAGTCTTCCATGTAGATGGAATATTCGCAGATTGCAAAGACCGAAAGAAGAAAACATCTGCGAAACAGGACTACCAGGATTCGGACCTGGGAATGCAGCAGTCAAAGTGCTGTGCCTTACCGCTTGGCGATAGTCCTAAACTCCGGGAGAGAGACCATCTGCTCCCGGATTATTTTCGTGAAACACCCTATATTGCTTTATCTAAAAAATTGTCACGCCTGTGTACGGTACTTTGTAAAACTTTGTGTTGTCGAACGCATTATTCCATTTTCGTTTCCCACACACAGGCTTCATACACTCTTGATGCCTTGATTTCTCTGCCACATATCCAATGCCAACACAACAACAGATATTCGGCAATAACAATGGCTTTATGAATTTAACCCATTCAACATTGTGATATGGGGTAATTCGCATAATCTCCGGTAACCACATAGGCTATACCCACATGAAAGTTATTCCAAATGCAAGGAACATTGCAAGTGCGAAGAAAGTAACTCCTTCTGATGCTGTTTTCTGCTTCGGAGCATACCAAACACCGGATATTGCTAAAACTGTCAATACCAACGTTGTCATTATTTTTAAAATCATGAATCCAAGCATTTTTTCTTTGTCCTTCCTTCAATTTCATCAATCATTGCCATTACCAGTGCTTTAGCAAACTGGCTATTGTTATGCATTTTAATCAGCAGATTGCCTTGCCGGATAAGATACGACCAGTCATCATCTGTTTTCGGATTAGCACACTCTTTATGGATTTTCCAAACCTCTGTGTAAATCTCTTTAATCTCCGGTGGCAATTCGCATTTCTCCTTAACTGGCAAATCTTCTTTAGGCTCTTTATCAAGCCTGCTCTTTTGGTGCTTCATCTGACAGCTAACCATTTCAGTAACGTTCTCACGGTCTCTCTTGATTCCGTGACCTTGCAGAAATAATTCGCATTGCAGCACTTCACCGCATTTTGAACATTCGTCTTTTATCTCTTTCCCAAATATCTGCATACGCTTAATCTCTACCAGTGACTACTGCTCTTAAAAATACTCCGATGATGAACAGGATATATACCCATGCAGGAGCATGCAATTGAACCAGTATCCATGCTAAAACTATGTAAATGAAAATCATGTGGTACACCTCCTAATGGTCTTTTTATTTTTGAGGAAATTTGAGGGACTAAGTAGGGGCTGTTCGCTGGTCCTGTCAGACCCCCTCCCCAGGTGTGCCATGCGGCTTTTCAACTATGCGCAAAATTCGCGCTTCGCGCAGTCTTTATTGTTACATTCTTAACTATCCCATATTTCTGCACGTTTCCGTTGTTGTTGCTAATCATTCGCATCTATGTTGCTATCGTCATACGCTCCGGAATCGGTCAACATTGATGTATTTTTATCTCCTGGCAATACTAATATACGCAATTGCGAAGCATCCAACACCTGTCTTGGTTGTGTTTGTGTGTTAACACCTTTTTGTGCCCACATCTTTCCCACGTCCTCGTCATTGTTTGCTATTGCCATTTCTCCCATGGGGTTAGATGCTAGACCGTTTGTATTTTGTGCTCTCATTGCTTCTCTTAGTCTTTTGTACACGTCAAAGCGGAATGTACTTAGTTCACTGTTAATTCTTGCGTTCCTATTGCCGTAGTATTTAACCTCTTCCCCTTTATTTAATAATATATTTATATAGCTACATTCTTCGCTTATCTCTGTATCTGACAGCTTAAATATATAGCCACTAGATCTATTAGCTTTTTCCCAGAGGTTTAAAGTATATCTATTTATGCCGGTTAAATTACTAAACTGTATTAGCTTTATAACTCCACCGTATAACTGGTTAAGCCTTATAATTAACTCCGTGATACTCTCAACCTCTTGTACGTCATAAGTCTTTAATTTGGATTTAGACCCGTTCTGCGTGCTCTCTCCTGGTGATGGTTTAAACACAGATAAATAAACCTCGCTCAATATGGCGTCTATAATATCTGCTCTCTGTTTAGCAGATTTGGAGTTGATATCCATAGCGTTGTTGTATGATCTGTATAAATCTTTAAAAGTGACTTCCGCAAGATCTGAAAGACTTACAATCTCAGCCATGTCCTGCACCTCCTTAAAAATCTGCAATAAAAAAATCACTAAGCATCACTTAATAAACCCATGTTTTTTTGATCTCCTCCACAGATCAGGCAAAAACATAAATTTACAAAAGTGATCAGCTAGTGACTTCTGATCGGTTCCGGTCTGTCGGCTCCGGTGGTCTTGGTTACAATCTGGGCGGCTGCATATCCAGAGGGGGTTGGATTTACACCGCTGTCACTCGCACCGTGTTAGCGTCGGCTCCCTAACTGTTTTTATCATACCATAAGTGCTATTTATAAATCTACAACAACCTTTTACGCATTTGACAATTTGTTGTGGTTGTATGTCTGCCGGTGATCCAGAGCATATAAAAATCATGCGATTAAAAAATATCATCCGGTTAAATTTGACAAATGGGATTTTTTGACAGATAGATAGGTAATTTTTGCAGATGGGTACATGGTGGCAGATGGTCAGCTCTAGTATTTATATATACTTGGTATATCATTGTCTTTCTGCACTTATTTATTTTTATTTTATCTAAACTTTATTTTATCTAATCTCCTTTTATTTAATCTGCGTCTACAAAATGTCTACAATTTGTCTACAAAATTTAGCACGTTAAAATGTCGCAGTGAAAATAGATCAAGAAAAGCAGGCTGTTACACCTGCTTTTCTTGTTTATGCTGTTGCTCTTTCTGTTCTTCTGATCCGTTCCGCTCTCGCTGTGATCCGGTCAATTAACGCCCTGTCACCGTATGCGGTTTTGATGTCCAGCAACTCCGGATCTGTCATGCTCTCCAGTGCTTGGAGCGTTTCCGCTTGCACTGTTTCCAGTGCTTGGAGTTCTGCCCGGTTAAATTCTTTCAGCCGTTCGGATTCCGTTGTTTCCAGTTGCTCCCGGTAGTACCGGAAGAACTGCCGGACGTTTGAGCGGATCCGGGCGGCTTTCTTTGCTGTGATCTGCTCCGGTGTTCCTTTCATGTCGTTTGCTCCTTTTCTCTTTGTATTCGTTCAATACCTTGCTTATAAATTTCTTCCGCTTCTTTCCTCTTGCGTTCCACCCATTCAACGTTGCTTTCGTCTGGCCGCTGTCCTGGTAAGCCTGCCCATTTCGGAGGATGTTTTATAACTGGTTTAACTTCTCCGTGCTCTCTAGCGGCTCTTTCTGCCGCTGTTTTGGCTTGTAAAGCGTGTAGCCGTTCATTTGCCTGCATGAGTGCGATTTTCTCGTCTATGGGGTTTCTAGAGCCTGTCACGGGCATTTCTTTCGGTTGCTCTGTCACTGTCTGCGGTTGTACTGGTTGCAATGCTGCGATCACGGCACCTATAACAAACTGGTTTACACTTACACCGTTCTTTTCTGCCTGCGCTTTTATCTGCGGTTCTAGGTCTTTCGGGAATCTAATCATTTGGTTAAATGTTTCCGACATTTTAGCACCTCCTTTTCTTGTGATATCATTAATGTGATATCATTAGTTTTTTATGATATCATTTGTGTGATATCATGGCTGTGATATCATGATATCATTAGTGTGATATCACTTGTTTGATATCGTGATATCACTATAACATTTTGTGCCTTATGTGTCAATATGTTTTTGTGCCTTATTTTAATATTTTTTCGTCGTGCTCCAGTTTTTCCGCAACAGCTAATTTTATAAAATCATTTACACTCTTATAACCTAATTTATTGATACGGTCTTTTGTGCCAGTTGCAAAACGGCAATTCACCCGTTCAAATTTGTTGTCGTATTTGTAAATTGCTTTTCTTGTTGCGTCTGTTGTTTTTCGCTCCATTGTTTGCACCTCCTTATATAAATGTATCTTTATTATATTTGTTTGTGCCTTATATGTCAATATTATTTTTTATCTACTATAATATAATCATGTTTCTTTTTGTGCCTTATACATTATGTACAACAAAAGTGCTTATTTTGTGCCTTATATTTGTATATTATTGCGTCTTGTATTTGTGCCTTATATCTGTTATAGTTATCTCAACAAATAAATAAAGCCGGTGACACCTACCAAGCGAACACCGGCACCTAAAAAGAAAGTGAGGTATCCAGCATGCAGAATATAACATTTAATGATTGCCCTTGGGCGGTAGCTTACAAGATCGACAAGAACACACAGGACGACAGAAAAACAAAAGTAATTATTACCGCTACTTTCTCCCATCCAGACAACGCAGAAGATTTTATAAATAACTGCTTACCAAAGAACACAAAGGATAGATTTTTTATAATCCGGCTGGCAGATCTTGAAAACTGCGAGAATGCCGACAGAATCCAGAAAGTTTCTGAATTCTATGCAAAAATTATTTAAGCCGAAACGCTCCGCCCTGGGGCGTCAGCCGTGGGATGGTCTCCCGGCTCTGATGATGGCAGACCAGAAAGGGAAAACATGACAACATTAAAATTTGAAAATAATAAAATCTATAGTACTTCTACACTCTGCGAAAAAACGGACGTTTTCGAAATCGTTGAGAAAATCCCGGCTGGCTTTTTCGTTTGGAATATTGGCGAAAACATGGGGACGCATGAATATATTCCATTTTGTCAAAATTTGTACCCAGGGAGCAAAGAAAATTTTGACATAAATCCCGCAACGCTTAAAGCTATAAAAGTTTCTACGGAAGAATGGGGTAGACTTACCGAGGCGGCACATTGTGGCGTTGGAAATCTAAAGCAGGCAGAAGAAGCATTGAAAAGTAAACGCCGCGGATACTGGAGCAACAGAAAAAGAGCCGCTGCAGAACTCACAATTGATATTTTCCGTAGAATTTGCAAATAGTCGAAACCGCCGCCCGGCGGTCTGCAGGAACTGCCCCACCTGCACCGATGAGACAGGGCACACGATGAAAGGACGGTTAATAGTATGAAAAAAGAAACAGCACAGGAAAAAGAAAAAAGAATGTTTAATCTGTACAAAAAAGACCTTGAAAAACTCGGGAACAATAACGGGTATATAAGAATGAACGTTATAGAATACGTTTGTAGCTTTCCAAAAATTAACCCTTACAAGATGGCAAAATCATTAAAAAATAGCGGTTACAATGTTGTTTTTGATGATTCCAGTATAACAAGGGAAGAAAACGAAAAGAAAAGACGAAAAGTTGAAAAAATAGCGTAATTAAGCAAGTAAGACAGGCTTACACCGGGGATCGTGCCCCGGCTTGCTTTTACCTGGAAACGGGAAAAAATGAAATATGGAGGAAATGGAAATGGGAAAAATAAATATTGATATGTGGTACGGAGACAAGCCGGAACAGGTGACAGGATTAGACATATATTTTAATGATTTAGGCGGATTTTATTCCGGCAATCTTCGCATTTTTGGGAAAATTGTTGGAGATTATTACGCCGACAGCGTGCAAGACATAGAAAAAGCATTTCCACACCTTGCAAAAGATATTGAAAACTGTTTGAAATAGCCGCCGCAGAGGATGGCCGCCGGATCACTACCGGCGGCGGTTTTATGGGCGAATTATACCCAAAAATTAAAAATAGGAGGTTACCATAGGATGAAAGAAAAGAACCTTGAAAGACTTTACAATCTGTTAGAGCGTGCGGAGCGAGAGAAAGACACGGAGACAGCCGCCGCCCTGCGGTGGGCAATTTTTGAACTTGAAAACAGATAAAAGACGGTTGCAAGCCGTCTTTTTGTCGTGTTCCGGGTGATATGCTACCGCTTTCTGTGGTCTATTTGTGCTACTCTTCCACCTGATCCGGTCAGATCCTGCGCCCGGATATATTGACGGATTGCGCTGTTTTGGTGTACAATCAAATATTACAAGGGGGATTTTATCAAAATGCGAAACGTGGGAATAGGTCATGTATACGACATTATGGAGAGCGTAGCGGATGCCGGGGAACGGTTGGAAACAGTTATAAGGGTTGAGACTGCCGCCGGTGGTATGTCTCCGGAATCTGCAGAGCTGTTGCGGTCTGCCTATGATTCTATGCTTTCGGCAGTCGGAGACCTTGCGAAAGCTGCGACACGTTGACCGGTTCAAGACTCGCACCGCAGAAGTGTGCAGATGTTCCACACTTTGAAACGGTCTGAAAAAATCAGAGAAAAACCTCTGAAAACGGATTTTTCAGCTTGAAAAGTGCTACCCCGGGGGGATTGAAAATTTTTAGCACGAAAATTGTAGAAAAATTTTCTTTCAAAAACCTATGAAAACGAGATTTTCGGTTGAAAATGCAGACCTACGGGGGTATCAAAAGAAACACATTAAAATTTTTTCAATACTTCATATCTATTTATCGACAGAATACCACAAATGTGTTAAAATTTTATAAAATTCAAAATGAAAGGGGTAATTACTCTATGAAACAAAGTGGTTTAGGAATTGCTTCGATGATTTTAGGAATCATCAGTATTTTGACAGCTTGTATAGCTTTCGGAATTGTGCCGGGAATTATAGGTGCTGTTCTTGCTATCATTGCACTATGTCAGAAAGACAAGAAACACGGCATTGCTATCGCAGGACTGACTTGCTCTATTATCGGAATTATTATTTTTGCCATTATGGCATTGTTTGTAAATAGTGTATCCGATAGTAACAAGGAATCTACCGGCACACAGGCATCTGTTTCTGCAATACAAGAAAGTTCTACCGCAGTATCAGAAAGTACACCGGAATCAAAGGTTGAAGAGGTAGAAGCACCCAGTGGTACTGTTATTTCTCCCGGTTACACATTCGATGCGGACGGCTTGCAAGTCACTATTAATGATTTTGACCTTGACTACACTGATTATGAGGATGAATACGGTTGGAACGCTCCTGCTGATGGAACAAAATACATTATGATTGATGTTTCTTATCAGAACAACAGCAAAGATGATAAGTATGTAAGCATCTACGATTTTCAGTGCTACGCAGACGATACAGATTGTGAGCAGAATTACAGTGTTGTTGATAGTTCTTCGTTGAATGCAAATCTTTCAAGTGGCAGAAAAACATCTTACAAGATTGCATTTGTAGTTCCGCAGGATGCGCAGAGCATTGAACTGGAATATGAAACAAGCATTTGGACTGGAAACAAAGAAGTACTCAAATTACAATAGAATATAGGATTTTAAGGGCATCCGCAAGGGTGCTCTTATTTTTTATGTTGCGAACCCATGTTCTGCATGATATAATATGTGTCAGTTAGGAAGTCTTGCGCCACGTCCGGAGAGTGAAAGCTGATTAGACAGCCTAGATTGTAACCAAGACCCGGAATAAAGACAGACCAAAAAAAGATTGGAAGTTCGCTACTCCAACAGTAACAGGGGTAGTGGGCTTATTTTTATGCTCTTCTGCCCCATGACAATGTATTTGTTGGAGGTAGAAAATGTTAGTTGAAATCAAAACAGTAAACAAAGAAGAAATAACCGTTGTAACAAGCCTTGATGTTGCGGAAACGTTTGGAAAAGAACATTATCACGTAATTGAAGATATACGTGAGATTGCATCAAAAATTAGTACACCCGAATTTTCGGGGCTATTCTATGAGACAGAATATAAGGCATCAAACGGAAAGAAAAATCCTATGTATTACATGAACAGAGATGGCTTTACACTTTTGGTCATGGGATACACGGGCGAGAAAGCTATGCAGTTTAAGATGGCTTATATTAAGCAGTTTAATGCTATGGAAAAGGCTCTTATTGGCAAAATACGGGAACGTGAAAAAGGAATTGGTGTCCGCAGGGTACTTACGGATAGTTTGCAGAGGACTTCCGAAAATGAACGGATGCACGGTCATGCATACTCTACCTACACCGATTTGATTTATAAATCAGTATTCGGAAAAACCGCAAAGCAATTACGGCTTGACCTTAATATTGGAAACAAAGAAAACATCCGGGATTATCTGACCGAGGAAGAACTACTGTTAGTTCAGAATGCAGAAATGCTTGTAAGTTCACTGGTTGGATACGGTTGGGGATACGGAGAAATTAAGGAATTTTTGGAAAATAAGTCGGTGAATAAACTGGTCGGATGATAGACTCCCTAGATTCGATCTAGGGCATTTTTATTTTTTTGAAAAAGTGCTTGACTTGTATCTCGAAACATTATATAATGTATCTCGAAACAAGGAGGTGATACCAATAGCACCTAAAAGCAGAGCCGATTACTTCAAAGAGCGAAGAAAGAAAACAAAAAATTTTAGTGTTGAAATCGAAAAGGAAAAGTTTGAGAAGTTAGAGGAAAAACTTTCCCAAAAAGGATTGACTAAAACGAAATGGTTTAACGAAAAAGTTGATGAAGAAATCGGAAACTAAAAAAGAAGGAGCAGCCATACCCGCAAAGTAACCGGCTGCTCCTTTACCCCAAAAGGATTGTGTAAATTATAGCACTGCATCTTCCTTTTGGCAAATTATTTTTGATTAAATGGAGGAGCTGAAAATGAGAGAAGAACTTATCAAAAAAATTATCTGTAACCTTGAAAATACCAGCATTCATTTCCTCAAATGCATATTGGCATATACAAATATACTTTGTGATAGATAAAAAGAAAGGAAAAATAATATGGAAAATATTGTAAACGTTGAAGGAACAGAGTTAGATGTCAGAGAATACAATGGTCAGATGGTTGTTACTTTTGACGATATCGACCTTGTTCATAAAAGACCAAGTGGCACGGCTAGAAAAGCGTTTAATAGAAACAAAAAGCGCTTTATAAATGGCGTTGATTATATTGTTTTGGAAAAAGAAAATTCTAATGTCCACCGGGTGGACATTAGAAATATTGATATTCCAAACAGAGGTATTACTGTATTCACCGAGAGTGGATACCTTATGCTCGTAAAGCCATTTAAGGATGATTTATCATGGAATGTTCAACGTACACTTGTAAATGCTTATTTTGCGGTAAAGAATCAGCAACAAACCACAGCAATCGAGGAAAAGCCGACATTAGAGTTTGAAACAGACTGGTTCTGCATCAACCGTGGAAAAATCAATTACATCTGCCGTTGCTACGACATTACATCAAAGGAATACATGCACCACTTACTTGAAGTTTTGGGAAGAACGTATAATTTTGATGAAGCAAAGAGAATTTACAGCGCAACGACCGGAAACTGGAAATGCAGAAATTCCGAAGTAATCACATACTTCCCACAGCTTTCAGACCTTGCATCTAAAATTATTCAGAAAGACTTAGAGGACTGTGCAAAAGAAGAGACCCCATAACAGGGGTCTTTTCTATGCCATTATTTCCATGTATCCGCTTATCAGTTCATCAGCAAGCGAAAACACTTCTCTTCCGTAGGTAGCCAAAAAATCAGCAACAATCTCTTCTGTCTGAATATCCATAGTCAGATTGTAGGATAAACAGAACGCATGGCACAATTCATGGCACAGCACACGGTCATAGAAATTACCATGAATCATATTTGATATGTAAATGTCTCTTGTGTTCCTATCAGTCATGCCAAAAGTATATGTACCATCAGAACGCATCAGCATAGGGCTGTGACTTCCTACAAGCCTTAAATTCCAGTCTATTCCATTTATCGTGAACAACTAACCACCTCCAACATAAAAGGGGCTAAATAAGCCCCTTAAGTGTTTTAACCGATTTTTGTTACCAGCGCAGACAGCTTGTTCCGCAGTACCGTCTTTTCTTCCGGTGTTGCATCGTTGATGATCTCCGTCATGTCGTTTGCAAGTTCGGTCATGTAGGTGTTCAGGTCACGGACTTTTGCTTCTTTGTCCTGCTGTGTATTTGCCTTATGCAGTTCCTTATTTTCCATGTAGGTTCTGCGGCTCATTCCACTTCTGCCCTCTCTTGCATCACGCATACCGGATGAAGAAGTTTCCGTGTAGTACATACGCCCCAAGTCTCTGTCCATGTCACGGTGATACATTTCCGGTGTCATGTGGTAATAGGGTGGCTCTTCATAACCTCTGCGGTAGGTTCCACGACCTTTAGGTGCAAATCTGCCGTCAGCATAGCGGTAATGGTCATAGTACCGTCTGCCACCGTCACCGTAACGATCAAACATTTCCACGACTTCTTCCGGATCATATTCCTGCATGGTTTTTGTCAGCTCACGGTAGTACATGGCTTCTGACAAATCTTTCATCATATCAACGACTTTTCCCATTTCGCAAGTATCTACTTTGTCAATTCCTTTGTCAAACTGCGCTTTAGCGCATTCAGAAAGTTTTTCAATCATTTCATGCATTCTCTTAACATCCATGATTTTTCACCTCCTACGCTTCACGAACGGCAATCAAATTGCTGTTCTGCACTTCAATAGCTTGCGTAGAAGTGTTCTGAACGGCTACCGTACTGCAGCATCCACGAGGAACATCAATGTAAGCCTGCGCAGATACATTGAAGAAATTCTCTACTGCTGCCGGAGTTACAATCATTCTTGTGGACTGTAAAGGTTCCCCGTCTACCGCCAGTGCAAGGGAAATTTCCCCAACAGTTCCACCAGTGGGAATCTGAATGTTACCGGAATAACTTACAAGGAATCTTGCACGACACTGATTAGTGATACCTCTTAACTTCACAATTCCGGATCCCTCTCTATGATTGATACAGTTACTTCCATTTACGGCAGTTTCAGTAAAAGCAACGTCCGCTCCTGCTGCCACAGTCTGTAATGCTACTGCTGTATATTCAGCCATAATAAATACCTCTCTTTCAAAATCAAAGGGGCAAACCATATAGTCTGCCCCATGTTGTCAGTAATTCTGCATAGCAGACATAACCTTAAGGTTAAGTTACTCGATATGCAGTTTTAGCATCCGCAACCAGTGTTGCAACCGCATCCGTAATATACGTTAGGGTTGGGAACCTGGTATGCAGGAATGGGCGCAGGATTCACAGCGTTGATGATCTGCTGTGTCTGTGCACTCATGGCAGTAGTCAGAAGAGCATTCTGACGATCCTGAGAAGCGGCTCTGCGCAGATCGTTGTTCTCTGCCTGCAGAGTAGCGATCTTATCTTGGCATAAGTAGTCAAGGATTGCTCTTGTACCGGCATTCTGGCTGTCGATAATATCACGAGTGTTGTTATTCATGGTGTTCTGCAATGCGCAAGTATTCGTTGCCATATTGTAGTTTACACCCTGGATAGCTTCACGGGTATCGCAGCAACACTGTGCTAACTGTGCCTGTAAAGCGTTAGCATTCTGCATTCCTGCTACGGTGTCTGCATTGATAGCCTGTTGGATTCCATAGCCAGTCTGTAAAATGTTGGTATTTACGCCATTAAATCCGGTAAGCATACCGTTGTTTACAGCGTAGAATCCGTCACACAGACCGTTGTTGATTCCGTCCAGTTTACCGATGATAGACTGGGTGTCGAACCCTCTTTGCAATGCAGAATCGGTGTAGTAACTGGAATTAGAGCCATTACCGCCCCATCCATTACCGCCCCAACCGCCAAAAGCGAAGAAAAGGACGAAAATAATAATCCACCATGCACCATCTTCACCCCATGCACCGTTGTTACCGTATCCGCCATTAGCTGGAATAACAGGCATGGTAAAGGGAGTATTGTTACTCTCAAACATAATTTTTACCTCCATATAAGATTTTTTATACTTAATCTTGCAAGAATTTAGTATCTACTTCATAGGAAATTGACGCTTGAATTTATCAAATTCGGAATCAAAATCCATACCACGTTCCTTAGCAATATTTCTTCCTAACTGCTCTACTCCAGCAAAATCTCCTTTTTGAGCCATGCCCATTATATTTTTAGCCATAGGGTTTGACATGATCTGACTGTTTCCCATCATATTTTGGATAAACTGTCGCGGATTCCCCATTGTCTTAAGCATCTGCATAGGATTCATCATATTCATTCTGCATCATCCTTTCTTTGCGATTGTGAAGTTTTTCTTTGCGTTTGCGCAGTTTTCAACTGCTCAATCTTTTGCTCCAGTTCATCGAAACGCTTCATAAATACCGCTGTGGCTTCGTCTGATAGGTCAAATTTCGCTTTTTCTGTGTCTGACGGTAAATTGTTAGGGTCTGCATCTAAAACAGGCTTGTAGAACCTTGTATAGATTTTTCCATCTGCTCCCCAGGATTTAGCATAGATCTCCGACAGGTCCTGCTTGGGGAAGAAAGCTGTGTTTCCATCCATAGGAACCTCATTCGGGGCTATGCACTCTTGCGCCGGTACAATACGACCGTACATCTGTACTGCGTTTTGCTGTGGCTGTTGCATAAACTGCTGTGGCTGGAACTGTTCCTGCTGTGGCATAAACTGTCCGTACATAGGTGTTCTATACTGCGGATTGAAATAGTTCGGATTCATAATCGGCTGTGGCATGGCTATTCTCCCTTTCTTCCATTGATTCTATCTGTTTCGCAATTTCAACTTCATCAAGTGTCTGATATGTCGGCTTGTTCATAAGTCCCAACGGACTGAAATTCATAAGCATTACCCGTTTCTCCTAAAACTTCCTCGATCACATGAACCATGATTGATTGATACTTAATCGGCACTTCCCTTGTACGTTCTTTGCTGAATATATGTTCCAGTGTTTCATCTGAAAATTTGAATTTTCCCATAAGGTCATCCCTCCTTATGCTTAAATTTTGGCATAAAAAAAGACGGTCTACCCGTCATGTATCCGTCACATTTCATTCACTATAAAATTATTGGAATCTTTGCAAAAAACTCCTTTCGTTTTAGGCTTGACTACTATTTTGACTACTATTCGACTACCCGTTGCCCGGGAATGCCCATTTTATCAGCTTTTTCGAGTGGAAGCAAGGGGGCTCGAACCCCTGACCTTTCGCGTGTGAGGCGAACGCTCATCCCGGCTGAGCTATGCTTCCGTAGTACATACACAATGCGGATAACAGGACTTGAACCTGCACGTCTGTTGACAATAGAACCTAAATCTATCGCGTCTGCCAATTCCGCCATATCCGCTTAACAACTCATAACGCCTTTCTGCGGAATTGGCAGCCTATCGTTGCTTCGCACCGATTGCGTCCGTCTGATCTTGAGCTAAAGCTCAAGAACTAAAAATTCCGCCATATCCGCTTAGTAGCTTAAAAACCTTGACAAACGGAAATGCTCTCTGCCAAAGGACCAAGAATAATTATACTCTTTCCCCCTTTGGCTTGTCAAGCATCCCGCCGCATCTGTTTCTATTTGTATTTCTATTTTAATCTGTCGTCTCTTTTGCCTGCACCAGCTCTCCGATGTGACAGATGACTTTCCGATAGATTCTCACTAAGAAATACGATGTTAACAGCACACTGGCAAGCTCCGCAATGGGAAATGCCCACCAGATCAGCGTCACATCACCGCTTAAGGATAAAAGCTTCGCCACGGGAAGCAGCACGCACATCTGTCTTGCCACAGATACGATCATACTGTATACACCATTCCCCAATGCCTGAAACACACTTCCCACCACAATACAGAAGCCGGCAAACACAAAGCTTAAGGAAATCGTCTCTAACGCTGGAACGCCGATGGCAATCAGGCTTTCCTCCGCGTCAAACATACGCATAAGCTGTGCCGGGAAAATATGCATCGCAAGTAATCCTATGAGCATAATACCCACACCATATGCCACGCTGTGCTTAATCGTCTTAATTACACGGTCTCTGTGTCCGGCACCGTAATTGTAAGCGATGATGGGCACCATGCCGTTGTTCAGACCGAATACCGGCATGAACACAAAACTCTGCAGTTTGAAATAGATGCCAAATACCGTCTGGGCAGAACCAAACGCCGCCAGGATCAGGTTCATTCCGTAAGTCATGAGGGAACCGATCGCCTGTACCACAATAGAAGGTGCTCCCACCTTATAGATCTGTCCGATGAGATGTGCATTCGGACGGAAGCCTTTCATGGAAAGATTCAGTTCCTTATTGAATTTCAGGTTAAACGCAAGTGCCATGAATGCCGCAATGATCTGTCCGATAACCGTAGCCACCGCGGCTCCGGCGATTCCCATCCGAGGCAGCCCGAAATATCCGAAGATCAGGATCGGATCAAGGATGATATTGATGATTGCGCCGATTCCCTGCGTGATCATGGTGTAGATTGTCTTGCCGGTAGCCTGTAACAGTCTTTCAAACGTTGTCTGCAGGAAAATACCCATTCCCGCCACACAACAGATGGTCAGATACGTCACTCCATACTCACGCACTTCTAAGACGTCCGTCTGGCTGGTAAAAAACGGTCTACTAACCACTGCGCCGATCACTGCAAAAGCCACGTAACTTACAATGGCAATGAAAATACCGTTTCTGGCAATAATGTTTGCTTTCTCAAAATTTTTCTCTCCCAATGTTTTGGACAAAAAGGCGTTGATACCTACCGCCGTTCCCACCGCCACAGCGATCATCAGGCTCTGGACCGGGAAAGCCAGGGATACCGCACGCAGGGCATATTCGTTGATTCTGGAGACGAAGATGCTGTCTACGATATTGTACAGCGCCTGCACCAGCATGGAGATCATCATGGGCAGAGACATGGAGATCAGTAATTTATCAATGGGCATGACACCCATTTTGTTTTCTTTGGTATGCATAAAGTGCTCCTTTCGCATAAAAAAAAGCCCCAAACGGGGTTTTAAAGAATGTGGAAATGATGTATGTTGACAAGTGAGGCATGGGGAATCTCGACCAGGGGGTTCGAATCTCCAAATCAGGATGTCACAACACTTAGTGAGGCATGGGGGATTCGAACCCCCGACAACTTGATTAAAAGTCAAGTGCTCTACCGACTGAGCTAATACCCCATAATGAAACAGGGCTAGCTGGATTCGAACCAGCGAATGCAGCAGTCAAAGTGCTGTGCCTTACCGCTTGGCGATAGCCCAAAGGCGAAGGGTGGATACAGGGATTCGAACCCTGGGCCTCCAGAGCCACAATCTGGCGCGCTAACCAACTGCGCTATACCCACCACAGCGTGCCTGAAGGGATTCGAACCCCCGACCCACGGCTTAGAAGGCCGTTGCTCTATCCAACTGAGCTACAGACTCATCCGCGACACTTGCCGTGTCAACGTGTTATACTTTATCATACTTCGTGAATAAATGCAAGTACTTTTTTTGTTTTTTTAAAACTTTTTTCAGATGTATTTTTTCACGGTCAGGCGGCGCATTTTTCACAGTCTGCACTGTGGATCAGGCTGCTGATGCGCTTGTAGACCAGGGCAGTGAGAAGGGAAACGATGGCGCCCTTTAAAAGATTAAAGGGCGCTACGCAGAAGATAGCCAGTCCCCACACACTGCTGACTGCCGGCTGGATGGCGGCCCCTGCTGCAAGAATGTTTTCCAGCGGCATAAAATGGGAATAAAAGGGAATCATCACCAGGGCGTTGAGTACGGCTCCTGCAATGGCCATAAGTATGGTTCCCACAGCCATGGCAAGGACAGCGCTTCCCTTGGTCTTGTGACGGCGGTAGATCAGACCGGCGGGAACCACGAGAGAGCAGCCGATTACAAAATTGGCAAATTCCCCTACAAAGCCAGTGGTGGAAGGCTTGAGGAGAAGCTTTACCAGGATCTTTACCGCTTCGATCACAATTCCGGCCACAGGCCCCATGGCAAAGGTGCCTACCAGTACCGGAACTTCGGAAATATCAAGGCCGTAGAAGCTTGGCGCGATGAATGGAAGAGGCACTTCAAAAAGCATCAGCACAGCCGCCAGAGCACCAAACATTCCCATCAGTACAACCTGTTTCGTTTTCAGTTTCATTTTCAGATCCTCCTTTTTTGACAGGGCTGCCGCAAAATGGTTTCATGTACAGGATACAGGTGAAACGCAACTGTTTTGAGACGCCCAATAAATGGGATCTGCCAGGGCATAATATAAAAAATCCCGG
>OGPP01000173.1_pt1 | contig 80486 bp, 70 predicted proteins | sample 1553021 | NCBI WGS metagenome assembly OGPP01 (sample SAMEA2580217, study PRJEB22360) | human gut metagenome | biome: human gut; feature: human-associated habitat; material: faeces | place: Denmark | collected 2008/2010
ATGTCTCGTATTGCAGAAATGGCAACATCTGCCGTAACCAATCGGGAAAAGGGTGGTCAAATCAAGCGAGACGGAAAGGAAAGAACGCATGGACACAAGTAGTCTAATGGAGCAGATATTATCTAGTGATAACCTCAATAGAGCATATCTGCAAGTCGTACGAAATAAAGGTGCAGAGGGAGTGGACGGAATGAAGTACACAGAACTCAAGGAACATCTTGCAAAGAACGGCGAAATCATCAAGGAACAGTTGAGGACAAGAAAGTATAAGCCTCAGCCAGTACGAAGAGTGGAGATACCAAAGCCTGATGGCGGTGTCAGAAACCTAGGAGTACCAACAGTAACAGACAGATTTGTACAACAGGCCATTGCACAGGTACTTACACCAATCTACGAGGAACAATTCCATGCCCACAGTTATGGATTTAGACCAAATAGATGTGCACAGCAAGCAATCCTAACAGCGTTAGACATGATGAATGATGGTAATGATTGGATTGTAGACATTGACTTGGAAAAGTTCTTTGACACAGTGAATCATGACAAACTTATGACCATTATCGGTAGAACTATCAAAGATGGAGACGTCATCTCTATCGTTAGAAAATATTGTTGTTTTGCAAATTAAATGATGCTCCGGTTGTTACATTAAATGATGCTATTACTGTTTGAAATCGAATCATTTGTCAGATTATTTTCACCTGATTAAGCGGATTATATGAGTTTCAAAAATCCTCCCGTCAAACTATTTGAGGGAGGATCTGAATCAGTACTGTCCAAAGCTGCGCAGGGCTTCTGCTATTGTCACTGCATCGGTAACAGAAACAAAACTGGACAGTTTTTCAGTATTCCAGAAGGTGTCAGTCCAGCCGGCCAGACTGCATCCGACATCTATGGAAGGGATACATATATATAGTCCGACAGAAGACATTCCAAGAATTGAGTGGAAAGATGAACCACGTCCGTTGATTAACAGTTCCCAAAAGGAACCATCATAGTGGAGAAGCTCCCAGTTTCCAGTCCATTCCTGAAAATAGTCATTCTCATAGGTATGTCTGCATGTAAATTCCATAAGCACCTCCTATCCCAGTTCGCAGTCACTGACTGCCTGCATGACGATATCGGTTGTAATGAGATCAGCTTTATGGCTGTCACCTATGAGCAGGCTGGTATTGCAGAATTTATTGATCAGACGTGGGGTTCCATCAGCAGCATTCAGGATGGCTTCCATCGCAGCATCTTCAAAAATGGTCTGGTTGCAGCCGGCACCTTTTAGTTTTTCGGAAATGTAATAACGCCCTTCTTCCTTGGATATCCCCTCAAGATTATAGTTCATGACAATCCGCTGACGAAGTGGTTCGTGGACACCAAGATTTAACGTAGCATTGAGTTTTGGGAGACCTGCAAGGAGTACCGCTGCCCTGTCTCTGGAATCCATTTCGAAATTGAAAAGGATCTTCAGATCATTCAGGATGGCATTATTGATGTAGTTGGCTTCATCTATGATGATGACCGGAGTCTTTCGTTTTTCGATGGAAAGACGGGTTATTTCTTCCTGGATGATCCGGAAGTTATCGGGTTTTTTATAGGCTGGTTCTGCGCCCAGTTCACGTACGAGATTCCGGTAAAAATCGTTTGCCGTAAGTGTGGAAAGACAGGAATACACAACGTGGTATAAAGAAGGATTGAGTTCCTTTGCCCAGTTTCTTATGACAGTGGTTTTACCACGGCCGGGGCTTCCGGTCAGAAGACCAAATCCTTTGGTTTTTGCAAGATAGTCAAGGCGGAACAAAGATTCTTTATATTCAGCCGTATCAACAAGGATTTCTTTGGAATTTTTTATAAACGGATTGAATTCCAGACCGTATCTTGTAAAATAATCCATCATTCTTCACCTCTGCATAAATGTACTTTTTCGCGCTTAACAAAAGCATTTTCTTTTTTGTTAAGCAGGCGGATTGGAGTGAGTGTACCGTCAGCTTCAACGACAAAAAGGTCTTTCAGATCAGCAGAATATCTTAGTTTTATACGCTGTTTTGCAAAACGGCAGTCTACTTCATACTCTGTCTGGTCAATGGTGATCACGCTGTCAGCCGAGACTTTCCGCTCGATCTCAAGAAGAAAGCAGTGCCCAATCTGTTCCTCAGAGAGTCTGTGGAACAGGTTTGGTTCCGAGAAATATCTGTCCTGCGGGGACATTCCTTTCAGAGAGGAATGAGGGGACTGGTTATAAGTCTGTACATAAGCAAGCAGATTCCCCCTGAGTTCATCCAGTGAATGGAAATCCCTGATATCAAGCCCCGCCATCCACTGGTCCTTCATGGTACGGAACCAGCGCTCAATCTTGGCCTTCTGTGTTGGAGTATACGGCTGGTCATAATGAATGACAGAACCGATACGGGCTGCAAGCAGCTCCATCTGCTTATTTTTGTAGCTTCTGCCATTGTCAAAGTTAAAAAGCTGCGGACGGCCATACCTGGCAACAGCAGATTTGATCACTGACATGAGATTTACGAAGTTATCATTAAAAAAGACATCAATGCCGACAATGAAGCGGCTTGCATCATCAATCAGTGCGATGATATATACCCTGTGCTTTTTTCCATCATCCGTCTTAAGATAAGGTCCGACGCTGGAATCACCACACCAGACTTCATTGATATGGGGTCTTTCATAGCGGCGCATATCGGGGTTTGTGGTAGTCTTCAGCTGGACAGCCAGATGGTTTACGTAGCGGTTAATGGTCGATTCCGATACGTCTCCGCTTTTGATGCTGCCGTTGTCCTGAAGCTGTCTGAAAATAGCCGCGGCAGACATGCGGGGATAGTTTTTCTTCAGGTAGAGAATCTGTTGCTGAAGGTCGTCATCAAGTTTCCTTGGCTTACCTTCATCGACGCGTCCCTGCGGAATGAGTGCATCAAAACCACCGCTACGGTAGTTCCTGTACCATCGTTCAATCGTGGCGGGTGCAAAGTGTTTGAGTGTGCCGTCAGGAGCAAAGGTTCCTTTTTTTGAGGCATCACGATAAAAGGCTTCCAGAGAAGAGTAGGTTTCCGGAAGTCCAGAGATGACTGGTGATATCACTGAGTAACGCATCAGAGCGATATCATGCTGTTTTTCCTGATCCATAAGTGGGTCCTCCTTTACTTTTTCCTAAAGTATAAAGAGTTTATGGAGCAGAGTCGTGTCAGGTTATGTGGTATCTGAAAAAAGAAGATTGGGGGTGCGGTGAATCTGCATGAACTGCCTGCAGAAAGAGTGAAGACAGTTCCCAACCAGGTCAGAAACAGGGTGGAGGAGGAGATGTTCTGACAGAAGTCTCTGCTTCCAGTGTTTTAAATACTGGCGGATGACATACCGGATGCTGCTTTCGTCAATAGAATCGAGGTTTCTGAGTCCTTCAGCTGTTGGAAGATCGTTTTCAAATGCATCAATGACAGAGATCTGATCCTTTAAGGATATTTGGGAATAGGGAACCATAGATGAAAGGAGTAAAGCATGTGTCTTTCTGCAGGATTCACAACGAACCCGGCAGATGCGAAAGCAGAGCTTACCATCCGGTACTTTGATGTAGCGGTGGTAATAAGCATGAACAGACAGGCATCCGGCCTGACCACAGGAGCATCTGAGCCGGTGGAACTGGAGGTTTGCGATTACATTATTATAAAAATCTGGAGTTAAAGGATTGTTTTCTTCTACGTAAAGAGTTATCATAGCCTTGTCTAAAACATACAGACATTGTCTGTACGTTTGGTGTTGAGGCAGGAAACCAAACTTTGGTCGGAGAGGTTCCTGCCTCTTTTATTTGATAGTTACATAACTGATAATACAAGAAGGTACAGGATAAAACAATCTGGAGAAAAATATGTCGGATTGTTTTGTTCTGTACCTTCTTTTAACTTGCATGAAAAAGAAGACATCAGGAGCAGATAAATTTACGAATAACAAAATATCTTGTCAGTGGAATCATGATTGACGATGAGTATGAGGATTCTATAGTGGGAACACCATAAGGTGGAAACCTTTCGCCTCTTCTGGCGAATATTATGCTGAATGAACTAGATATGGAAATGGAGACCAGAGGGCTAAACTTTGTACGTTACGCAGACGACTGTATCATTATGGTCAGAAGTGAAATGTCTGCCAATCGAGTTATGAGGAATATCTCACGATTTATTGAAGAGAAACTAGGACTTAAGGTCAACATGACTAAAAGCAAAGTAGACAGACCAGATGGACTTAAATATCTTGGTTTTGGATTCTTTTTCGACATGCAAGCACAACAATACAAGGCAAGACCACATGCAAAATCAATAGCTAAGCTCAAAACGAAAATGAAATGGCTCACGAGAAGAAACTGGAGTGTCAGCAATCGCTATAAGATTGAAAAACTTAACCAGCTAACCCGTGGATGGATCAATTATTTCGGAATCGGTTATATGAAGTGGTTATGCAAAGATATGGATGCGCTAATTCGTAGAAGATTGCGTATGTGTATCTGGGTGCATTGGAAAACCCCACAAAATCGTGCGCAAAACCTAATGAAGTTAGGAATGTATAGTAAGAAGACTTAGGCAATAGCATACAGTGGTGCACGGGTAGCTCGATTAAGTGAAGGTGCGCTAAACTATGTAATTACCAATAAGAGACTAGCCTCATTTGGCTTGGTCTCAATGTATGACTACTATACCGAGAGGTTTGTTAAATGTTAAGTTGATTGAACCGCCGTGTACCGAACGGTACGCACGGTGGTGTGAGAGGTCGGCTAATCAACTAATGATTAGCCTCCTACTCGATTAATGTGTCGAAAATCGTGTAAGAACACGTATATTTATAAAAATGTATCGACAAGGCATAATACAAATGATATAATTTTTCTAAAGCATTTATTTATGTAGCCTTATGGTTATATGCTATTCCATTATCTATGCACTTTATTTTTACAAAGAGAAATATTCATACAAAGTGCTAAGAATTTCTGACATATAATATATTCTAACAGCAGATCAGAAACTATGAGCAACAGGGTGGGTTGTTTCATCAAATCAGGAATTTTCAATGCTTTTAATATCTCAATTTTTAGCAGGGAGAATTCTTGTATTATGGCCGACTTGAATTCTTCTTAAACAACTGAAGAAGGAAGGAGACCATGAATGGGGAAGAAAGACATTCAGGCGCATGAGTTTCTTGCAAACAATGCGAGGTTTGCTGATTTGTGCAATTATTTTCTTTTTGATGGGCGGGAAATCATAGCTCCGGATGAGCTGAAGGAACAGGATACAACAGAAATATTCTCCGCATTTGGCATCAGCAAAAAGGAATTGCATTTGCAAAAATGGCGGGACTTATTAAAACATGTGGTTGTGAAATCAACCAATCACTGCACTTACATAATAATAGGTGTAGAAAACCAGTCGGAAATCCATTACGCTATGCCTATCAAAAATATGATTTATGATGCCATTAATTATGGACGGCAGACAAAAGAAGCTGCTAAAATGCATAAGAAAAAGAAAGATACAAAAAATAATGCCGAATTTTTGACGGGCTTTACAAAAGAAGATAAATTAACACCAGTCATTACATTAACTGTTTACTGGGGTTGCGAGGAATGGGATGCCCCACGCAGCCTGCATGAAATGCTACGAATTAGTGACGAATCTGTTTTGCAATATGTGTCGGATTACAAACTTAATCTGATAGCGCCATGTGAAATTTCAGATTTCAGTAAATTTAACACTTCGCTTGGACCAGTGTTACAATTGTTGCGTGTGGCAAATGATGAAGATGCTATGGGAAATTTAATTACTACAAATCTTGCGTTTAGAGAACTGGAAAACGAAGCGGTGGAAACAATCAATGTATTTGCAGGATTGAATATTCAACCTGACGAAGAAAAGGAGGTTACGGATATGTGTAAGGCATGGGATGACCATTATAGGAGCGGTGTTCAGAATGGAATACAGCAAGGAATACAGCGGGGAATACAGCAAGGAATACAGCAGGGAGAACATGCAAAAAGAATCGAAGCGATTGAAAATATGATTTCGCTTGGATTAACAAAAGAAAAGATTCTTACAAAATATTCGGAAGAAGAATACGAGGAAGCAGAAAAAGCGATGTTAGTTGAAACATAAGAAAGCTGGCGGTCATGAAAGTGTACGACAAGCGACACTTTATTTTATGCAAAAAGGAGAAGGGCAAATGCTCTTCTCCTTTTAAATAGCTTCATAATATGAATATTACTGAAGTAATGATAATACACCCTGATTAGACTGGTTAGCCTGAGCCAGCATAGACTGTCCTGCCTGAGCAAGAATATTGTTCTTGCTGTACTCAACCATCTCTTCAGCCATATCTGTATCACGGATACGTGATTCAGCAGATGTGGTGTTCTCAACAACGTTGTCAACGTTAGCGATTGTATGCTCAAGTCTGTTCTGAACAGCACCAAGAGCAGATCTCTGTGCGGAAACCTTAGCTACAGCGTCGGCGATTGCATCGATAGCGTATGTTGCAGCCTTGCCAGAATCATCCTTAACATTGATTCCTTTAATGCCAAGACCAGCAGCGCTCATAGACTCAATATCAACGTTGATCTTATTTGTCATGTCAGCATCAGCACCTACATGTAAACTGAAAGAAAGAGAATCTTTAACTTCAACAGTACCCTGAGTAATTTCAAAAGTTCCATCACCATTATTCTTTACAGTAGCACCCTTATCGGTTCCAATAGAGCTTGCACTCTCAAGTTCCTTAGCCATCTTATTGTATGCATCCTGCAGAGTGATGTCTTTATCACTATCAGAATTTTTAGGAACTGCATAATAAGTATTTGTTCCGTCATTAACATAAGTATTTTCTTTTACTAATGCAGCGATATCGTCTGCAGTATATGCAGAACCATCTTCTTTCGTGGATACACCTACAGTATATGTTTTTCCGTTATCAGATGCAGATGTCTTAATTATGACAGTATCACCATCAGTTAGTTTCTTAATTGCATCCTGAATATTTTCTACGGTAGAAATACCCTTATTATCAATCTGGCCTGTCTTTCCAGTAGCTTTCTGGGTATAGGTATCCCCAGCAGATAAAGTTGCAATGGTAGATTCTTTTCCTTCTTCATCTTTCCACTTTCCAACACCAGCTGCACCTGCGGTAGATACAGTGTAGGTTTTACCATCATGCTCAATTGTATCGCCTACAGCCCAATTGGTTGGATTTGTACCTGTGGCAGCTGATAAGTCTAAGCCATCAGCTCCCACAAATGTTGTTGTTTTTCCATCTGCTTTTGCTAATAAAGTTGAGCCTGCTTTAATACCTGCATTATCTGTGAAATCAGCCGTTGTTGTTGTATTGTCATCTGCAAACCATCCGGCTGCAGCAGCAGTAGCACCACCAGGTGTAGTACTACTATTGGCAACATACGTATATGTCTTTCCATCCTGTGTAATCTTATCTCCAGCTACAGCAGTATAACCTTCAATAGATGTATAACCAGATGTTTTTGAAGATTCTACAATATTATACTCCGTTCCACCAATAGACACTTTACTTCCAACAGAAAGTGCATCTGCTGTAAATGTAGTTTTTCCATTAACTGATTCGCCTAACTTTCCAGCAAGACCAGCATCATGAGCATTTACATTAACCTTGGAAGAACTTCCGTCAGTATTACCTTTTAACAGATAAGTCTCATTGAACTTAGTTGTCTCAGATACACGATCAATCTCAGTTGTTAACTGGGAAATCTCATCTTGAATAGCAGAACGGTCAGACTCACTGTTTGTTCCGTTAGAAGCCTGTACTGCTAACTCGTTCATTCTCTGTAACATAGAGTGAACTTCTGTTAAAGCACCTTCAGCGGTCTGTACTGCAGATACACCATCTTCAGCGTTTGTAGAAGCCTGATCCAATCCCTTGATCTGCTTACGCATCTTCTCAGAAATTGTAAGTCCTGCTGCATCATCTGCTGCACGGTTGATCTTGTAACCGCTGGATAACTTCTCTGTTGACTTAGCCTGTGTAGATGTTGTAACGTTGAGCATTCTGTTGGCGTTCATCGCCTGCATGTTGTGTTGTACTACCATAATATTTACCTCCGTGTTGTCTTTCCTCCCGAACTCCGTTTCGGGATGATATTATTTGGTTTCGTCCGACGGGAATCCCTAGGTTAACTCCGGCCGGTATGCAACAATTCTTTATAAAATGTTGTATGGTATGTTTGACTTTTTAGCAAACCTATCACACACATAAGGAGGAAACCATGGGAACAACACAGCCAATCCGCGATTCACGGCAACTTTCGCAATTCATTAATTACTATGCAACCACTCAACCCAATCAGCGCAACTACACATTGATCGTCATCGGACTTCATACCGCACTGCGCATTAGTGACATATTGACGCTTCAATGGAAAAATGTATTTGATTTCAAAACAACAAAATGCCGTACGCATTTACAAATCATAGAACATAAAACAGGGAAAAAAAGCAAAATAGCACTTTGCCCGGAGTCGCAAAAAGCATTGTCCGACTTCTATATAATGAAGGAACCCAACCCGGAAGATTATGTTTTTTCTGCAAAAAGCCAGCAAAACAAACCACTCAGTCGTTCGCAGGCATATCGCATTGTACGGACAGCCGCAGAAAAATCCATTCACGAAGAACATATCAGTTGCCATTCACTGCGCAAGACTTTTGGCTATCATGCCTGGAAACAAGGAGTCCAACCGGCACTATTGATGGACATATACAATCATTCTTCTTATGAAATCACGAAACGATACCTTGGAATTACGCAGGATGAAAGAGATGATATCTTCCTATCCGTGCATCTTTGATAAGGTTTTGAAAATTTTTTTGAAAAATAGTAAAAAAAGTTCTATAAAGGGGTTAAGGTTTTGAAATGAGGACCGATATATATGATGTAAACAAAAAAGTGCAACATTTTATAAAGAATTATTGCATAATCGACATAAATTAACCTAGGGATTTATGTCGAGTACAAACCAAAATAATATCATCCCGAAACGGAGTTCGGGAGGAAAAACAACACGGAGGTAAATATTATGGTAGTACAACACAACATGCAGGCGATGAACGCCAACAGAATGCTCAACGTTACAACATCTACACAGGCTAAGTCAACAGAGAAGTTATCCAGCGGTTACAAGATCAACCGTGCAGCAGATGATGCAGCAGGATTATCTATTTCTGAGAAGATGCGTAAGCAGATCAAAGGCTTGGATCGTGCTTCAACAAACGCTGAAGATGGTGTATCTGCAGTACAGACAGCTGAAGGTGCTTTAACAGAAGTTCACTCTATGTTACAGAGAATGAATGAGTTAGCAGTACAGGCTTCCAACGGAACAAACAGTGAGTCTGATCGTGATTCTATCCAGAACGAGATTTCCCAGTTAACAACTGAGATTGATCGTGTATCTGAGACAACCAAGTTCAATGAAACTTATTTGTTAAAGGGATCTAAGGGCGAGAAAGATAAGATCCTTTCTGCTAAGGATGCTGGTGTTTCTGGAACATTAGTAGATGGAGCTACTACAGCGACACTTACTGTTTCTATTAAGACAGGAAACTCTATTACAATTGCAGGACAAACATACACCATTAAGGATAAAGCTGCTGATGGAAATGACGATATTAAGAAAATCCAAAAGAGTATTACAGGTCTGACAGCTGATGGTAGTACAGTTAGCATTAATGGAACTAGCTATAAGTATGATGCTAATAAGAAGGTGTTTGATGCTGGTACAGGTACAACATATTCAGGACAGGAATTAGCTGCTAAGGTTACTGCGGGAGACAAAGTAAAAGTTGGCACAGCTGATGAACGGGTTGCATTAGATTACACTGACAACAAGAATATTACAGCAGCTGAAGCTGCTGGTAAAATTCAGGCAGCTTTAGGTCAGGCAAATTCTATTGGAGCGTCTAAGACAGCAGCAACTGTAGCAAATGGCTCTCAGGATCAAACAAATAAAGATCAGTGGTCATTCAAGATTACTAAGGGAATAACATCTGTTAAGAACGACCTTGCGTTTGATCTTCATGTAGGTGCTGACGCTGACATGACTAACAAGATTGGTGTTAACATCGCATCTATGGATTCTAAGGGACTTGGAATTGAAGGAATTAATGTAAAGGATGATTCTGGTGTAGCTGCTACATACGCTATTGATGCAATTGCTGATGCTATTTCAACTGTATCTGCACAGAGATCTGCTCTTGGTGCTGTTCAGAACAGATTAGAGCACACAATCAACAACCTGGATAACGTAGTAGAGAATACAACATCCGCTGAGTCTCGTATCCGTGATACAGATATGGCTGAAGAGATGGTTAACTATAGCAAGAACAATATTCTTGCTCAGGCAGGACAGTCAATGCTTGCTCAGGCTAACCAGTCAAATCAGGGTGTATTATCACTGTTACAGTAAAAGTAAATACTATCCATACAGATACAAAAGGGACCGAAGGGTCCCTTTTGTATCTGTAATTACAGTTAAAATTTGCATGTGTATGAAGATTATAGAAAGTATTTGAAAAAAGGAGTGCAGAGATGGCTGAAAAAAGGGTTGTATTATCCATTGGACTGTTAGCGTCTAATCGAAAGGACACAATAAAGAAATGTCTGGATTCTCTGCAATCGATCCGGGAAGTTATTCCATGTCAGCTCATTATTACAGATACAGGATGTGATGCGGATCTGCGGATTACATTGGAACAGTATGCAGATACAATAAATGAATTTACCTGGTGTACAGATTTTGCAAAAGCAAGAAATGCAAATCTTAGTCAGGCAGTAGGAGAATGGTATCTGTATTTGGATGATGATGAATGGTTTGTTGATACAGAGGAACTGATCGATTTCTTCAAAAGTGGTGCATATAAAAAATTTGAAGGTGCGTGTTATGTGCAGCATAACTATCAAAATATGGAAGGAACATTGTATTCGGACGATTATGTATCCCGTATGATCCGATTGACGGAAGATACACATTTTGTCGGTAAGATACATGAATATTTAGTTCCTGTACCACAGAAAAATTGCCTGTTGAATTCCTGGGTAGATCATTACGGATATGCATTCAAGAATGAAGAAGAGACGCAGAAACACTACGAAAGAAATAGCAAACTTCTTTTGGAAATGATTAAAGAGGAACCGAACAATCAGCGTTGGTGGACACACTTGGCACAGGAGTACATATCAATTCGTGATGGCGATAAGCTACGCCAGTTGGCAGAAGATGGGTTGCATTTGGTAGATCAGCTGGATGATATAGAGTCCACAATCAACCGTGGGACATTTTATATGTGTGCAATTGTTGCATACGAGTGTGATCATGACGATGAGAAAGAATGCGAAGCATGTGACCGGACACTTGCAGATCCGCGTAATACAAGACTTTGTATGGCATTTGCAAAGTGGTGGAAAGCCCATTGTTATATGCGGATGGGCAAATACAAAGAGGCAGAAAAATACCTAAAAGATTATTTCAAAGAATATCAATATTTTATTAAAAATGAAAATGAGCATATCATTCAAAAACAAGGATTAATTGTTGGACAATGTTATGATGATATAAAAGTTACAGAAGCGTATGAGATGCTGATTACGGCAGGGTTAAAACAGAAAAATACATCCTACCTGAATCAGTATCTGAACAAGTTGCCTTGGAAAAAGGGAAACGGTTATCTCTATGAAGGATTTATGGAGGCAACGGTTGAGGCAATGAGCAACATGAACGAAAAGAAAAATTTTGTTCAGATGATACGAATGATACATTCGAATGTGGATGTATGGGAGGCTTTCTGTAATGAAATAGGAATGTGGAAATTACAGGAGAGACCGCAGCTAGATAAAGTGCTGGAACTTTGTCAAGTTGCAGGTTATAAGAAAAGTGTTTCATATTTCCTGGAATGGAAAATGATAGAACATACATTTAAAAATGGTTTGAGTGCAATTTCGTATCCGGAATATAAGACATGGTTTATAGGATTCGCAGAAAATGTTTTGGAATTTTATAAAGATGCGTATGGACAGAAGTTTGAGGAACAAACGGAATTACCAGGGGCATGTCTGATGGCAATGATGATAGAAAATGCCATGGAATGTGAAGATAATAAGGATGAGTTTTTGAAAATTATGAAACAGTGTCCGGAAGTTTATCCGAAATTGACTAATCAGGTAAAAACATTGTTAGCACTTTATTTGCAAGAACCAATGCGCAAGGCACAGGAAGCAAAAAGGGAAATGAAGCAAATGAAGCAACAGATATTGGAACAGGTTAAAAAGATGAATAGTGCAGGACAATTTGATGAAGCAATTCAGACGTTACAACAGCTTAAGGCAATTGTACCGAATGATTTGGATATTGCAGAGTTAGGATTGGAGATCCGTTTAAATGAATTGAAACAGAATATTGATTGAAATATTATAAATAGCTTATTATTAAGTTTTGTGATACAATAGTGGTATAATTTTATATAGCAACAACAAAACGGAGTTTGTTAGGTACGAATGGAGTCGTCAAATTAAGAATGGATTATTATCCCCCTGCATTTGTATGTAGGGGGTATTATTTTATTTGAAAAAGAAAAAGGTGGAAAACGGTATGAAGGCGATTTTATTAGCGGCGGGAAAAGGAACACGTATTTCGCGAATGGTACAGGATGTACCGAAAAGTACTTTACCAATTAATGGAGTGCCTTTGATTCGCCATACAGTACAAATGCTTTTGGATGAGAGGATGGAAGTTGTTGTATGCATTGGATATCAAGGTAATGATGTCAAAAAGGCACTAGAAGGCCTTCATGTTACATACTATTTTAATCCTTTTTATGATATTACCAACAGTATAGCGAGTTTGTGGTTCGCAAAAAATGAAATTGATGATGACATGCTTATTATGAATGCAGATGTATATTTTTCAAAAGAACTTTTGCATAAAATGCTTGCGGATCAAAATGAGGTAGTTATGGCGATGGATACCGGCCGTATTGAGGTGGGAGATTATTTTTTTCAAGTAATCAATGGCTGTGTAAAGAAGTATGGTAAGGATCTGCCAAGATCGGTACGCAATTGTGAATATGTTGGTCTGGCGAAAATAGACAAAAAATTTAACTCTAAATTTGTTTCACAAATGGATAAGCTGATCAATGCGCAACAGCATGGACTGTGGTGGGAGAATGTCTTGTATTCATTAACCGAGCAGGAGGATATACACACAATTGATGTTAAGGGAATCTTCTGGTCAGAGATCGATTACTTCGATGATTATGAACGAATTTTAGATTACCTGGATGGTAAGTTTGAGGGACAGGAAGTGTAATTATTATGTATGTAAATCCGTATTTGCAGAAAATAAAGAGAGTGAAAGATCATGAAGATCGTACTGGTTATCTGTGGCTGGATATGAATGAGAATCCTGAAGGATTGCCGGAGAAGTTTGTTAAACAGACGTTGGATAAGATCAATTCCCTTACGGTTTCCGGATATCCGCATAAGGAGGAACTGGTAGAACTTATTGCAAAAAAAGAGGGACTTTCAACGAATTCAGTTACCTTGACGAATGGTTCGGACGAAGGAATTAAGCTTATGTTCGAAACTTTTACAAGAGCAGGCGGTAAGGTTGTCGCAGTCACCCCGAGCTTTGAAATGTATCGGATTTACGCGGAGATGATGGGGGTAAAACTTGATACGATAGCTTATGATCAGACTTTTCAGATTCATGTAGATGATATTGTTAAAAAGATTGATGAAGAAACGAATGTTGTTGTATTGCTAAATCCGAACAGCCCGATTGGAACTGAGTATACGGAGTGCGAATATATTCAGATTATTGAGCGGGCGCGAGAGGTGGGCGCTCTTGTATTTGTTGATGAAGCGTATGTTCCGTTTGGTGTGGAATCACAGGTGGAGTTGACCAAGAAATATGATAATGTACTGATTCTGCGTACGTTTTCAAAATTGTACTCTATTGCAGGACTTCGTGTAGGTTATATACTTGGAAACCCCGAGTTGATTCAATATATAGAGAATGCCGAGGGTAGCTACAATGTCAATACCATAGGGATTTTGTTTGCTACGGAATTGCTGAAAAATCCGGAAATTCTGCACACACTTGCAGGTGTTCAGGAAGAAGGAAAATCGTTTTTGTGTGAACAACTCATGCGGTGCGGATATGAATATCTCGGAAATTATGGAAATTATGTATTGATCAAACCTCACACAGATCCCAAAGAATTAGCAGACAAGATGCGGGAGAAAAAAATTCTGATTAAGACATATAACAATCCGCTTCTTAAGGATTGGATACGTATCACTATAGGAAGTGTTAATGTGATGCAGCAATTCTGGAATGCATTTACTAAGATTGAGATGGAATAAGGAATAAATTGGATGGCAGAACAGGCATATGAGATTGAAGACAGTGAACTAAGACAATTACAGAGGATTGAGTTGGAAATGCTGATCGAGATGGATCGCATTTGCAGAAAATATGGAATTAAGTATTCTTTGGATGGTGGAACATTGCTTGGGGCCGTCCGCCACAAAGGGTTTATTCCTTGGGATGATGATATTGATGTTATCATGCTGCGGGAAGAATATGTGAAATTTCGCAAAGCATGTACCAGAGATCTTGACACTACGCGTTTCTTCTTTCAGGATTACCGTACCGATCCGGGGTACCGCTGGGGATACGCCAAGTTTCGCCGCAAGGGAACGAAATTTGTTCGTTTGGGACAGGAACATTTGAAACAGAATACGGGAGTTTTTATGGATATCTTTGTTGTAGATAATGTCCCGGATGGATTTATCAGCCGGAGACTCCATCATTTTGCCTGTTTTCTTGTACGCAAAGCGCTATATTCGGAAGTGGGAAAGCAGAATGAGTCCAATCCGATTCTGCGATGCGTTTACCGGGGACTCAGTAAGATACCGAGAAATCTGGTTTTTCATATTCGTAATTGCCTGGCAGCGCCACTTAGCCGAACCAGAACCGAATTGATCAGTCACTACACATTGGAATATCCGAAACATTGTCGTTACGGTCTGCCAAGAGAGTGCTTCGATGAAATGACAGAACTGGAATTTGAAGGGTACAAATTTCCGTGTTTTAAAAAATATGATTTGTATTTATCGACTTACTATGGAGACTATATGACGCTGCCACCAAAGGAAAAACAGGTTCCACATTTGACCGTGTCAACCTTGCAATTGGTTGAGCCGGAGTTAGAGAAGGAAATGAAGTAATCTATGAAGCAACAAATGCAACCGACGGTTTCGATTATCATTCCGGTATATAACGGAAGTAATTATTTACAAGAAGCGATAGACAGTGCATTAGCGCAGACGTATCCAAACTGTGAAATACTGGTTATCAATGATGGTTCCTGTGATGAGGGTAAGACGGAGGCCATCGCATTATCATACGGAGATCGGATCCGATACTTTAAAAAGGAAAACGGTGGAGTAGCGAGTGCGTTAAATATGGGAATCCGTCAGATGACGGGGGAATATTTCTCGTGGCTTTCGCATGATGATGTCTATTATCCGAATAAGGTGAAGCGGGAAGTACAGGCAATCCTCGCATCTGGGGATCCGACGAAGCTGGTTCAGTGTGAATATGACTTCTACGACGAAGATACCGGAACCTATACACCGACGGATTTCAGTAAGACCTATACCATTGGGCAGTTAACGAATTCTGTGTTTAGTGTATTGCAGCTGCAGATCCATGCATGCTGCGCGTTGATCCATAAGTCACATTTTGATCGTGTGGGGATGTTTGATGAATCAAGACCATATACGCAGGATGTAGAGATGTGGTTTCGACTATTTCGAAATCAGAAATCTTTATGGGTAACGGAACGCCTATATAAAGTGCGTGTTCATGCACAATCAGATTCCAAGCATTATTATGATGCATGGAATAAGGAAAATTCGAAATTGTATTTGATGATGATGCAACAATTATCTGATGGTGAATTGGCAAAAATGTATGGAACCGCAGAGACAGCCCTGTGCAGAATTATTGGATTAATTCGTAGCAGAAACGGAATCGAAGAGGCAGAAGCATTAGAAAATCGATTTTATACATGCATTAGAAGATCCTCTTCTTGTGAAAGTGATGAAGCATTTCAAGAATATTTGAATGAATTGACGGGAAATAAAAAGAAAGCGATTGTTCTATTTGGCGCTGGACAGTATGGAGTTCGAATGTTATATGAAATGAAACATAGGAATATTGCAGTTGATTATTTTATGGACAATAATCCGACAAAAGAGGGAAAAATCGTTGATGGTATCATGTGCCATCAGTTATCATTTTTCCGTGAAGAAAAAGAAAAATATTTTGTGATTGTAACACAGAGAATGTGTGCGGACGCGTTATTGCAGTTGAAAGAAGAAGCGTTTCCGTATGTAACAAGTAGGCAGGCTTTGGATGGTGCTTTATTAGATTATGCACCAAGACGATAGAAAGTTGACGGATAAATAATATGAAGTGGACAAATAAAGGACATGAATTTGATCATGTATATGAGAATTTGAAAAAGAAAAAATCTTTTTACTTGTTTGGAGCAGGAATGTATGGTCAGGCAATGTATGAGGAGCTGACCAAGCTGGAGGTTAATATATTAGGTTATATAGATAATGACCAGACAAGACAGCATAAGGTTTTCAATGGCAAGCAGATTTATGCATTAGATGAGATTGAGCTAAAAAGGGATGAAGCAATTATTGTCTGTGTAACCCCTTTTTCGAGAGGCCCAATTATGCAGCAGCTTCAAATAGCACAATATGTATATAATGAAAATGTATTTACTATGGAAATATATATGTCATTAAAATATGTATATGAGCTTGATAAGATGTATATATCCTCCATTTCATTTTTACCAAGTACACGTTGTAATTTGAATTGTGAGGCATGTTTGAATTTCACTCCATATATTAAGCATCAGATGATACGACCTTTGGATCAGGTAAAAAAAGATATTGATATATTCTTTTCTGTTGTGGATTACATTATGTTGTTTCATATTAGTGGTGGAGAACCTTTTTTGTATCCATATCTAAAAGAGTTAGTGACTTATATAGGTGAAAATTACAGAGATAAGATTCATTTTCTTCAAACGGTTACGAACGGAACGATAGAGCTTAAGGATGATATTCTTGAAGTTCTTGCTAAATATCAAGTAGGAATTACAATTGATGATTATCGTGATGCCGTTCCGGAAAAGAGAGAGGCATTTGACAAGGCATTAGCCCAGGTAGAAAAATACCAGTTACGCCATGATGTGAATAAAGTGGATAAATGGATTGATCTTGCACCAACCAAGACCGATCATAGTGATTGGAATGAATGGAGATTGATAAAGCATTTTGAATCTTGCCATGAACCATGGCAGGAATTGCGCGAGGGAAAACTATACAGTTGCAATTATGCAAGTTATGCAGCAGTTGCCGGTCTTGTTGAAGAAAACGAAGAAGAAAACTTTAAGCTAGATACCTATACGAAGAATCAGATGAAAGAGCTTATGGAATTCCGACTTGGATATAATACCAAAGGATATGTGGAATTCTGTAAGAAGTGTGCCGGTTTTGTAGATATTAATCCATATATTGTAGAGCCGGCGAAACAGAAGGAGAAGTAGATTTATGTATTGGACAAATCCTGGGGATGAATTGTCAGAAAAATATCATAGGATAAAATCTTTTTATCAAGATAAGGAGATTATTATCTATGGAGCCGGGATGATGGGCGGTCGTATCGATGATGCAATCAAAGCACTTACGTCTATGAATGTCAGAGAATTTTGGGATAGGAACCCTCAAAAAAGAGAATATAAAGGAAAACAGGTTCGGCATTTGGAAGAAATTGCATTTACTCAATATGATGTCGACCATGTACTTTTGGTTATTGGATTACCAGACGAAATTGGCCAGGAGGTTCGAGATAATCTTGTTGCACGCTTTGGAATTAAACAGTGTTATTGCAAGTTGTATACGGAATTTGTTATGCATGATTTCCCAATTATTGCGCTATATGAATATGACAAGGTGTTTTTGGATTCCATATCGATGATTATTACCGAGCATTGCACTCTAAAATGTGAAAAATGTGCAATTATGCTTCCTTTTTTTAAAGAGACAAGTCAGTATCCGAAAGAAAAATTGATGCAAGAAGCAGATGCATTGTTTGATAAAGTGGACTTCATTGGAAACTATACAGTTACAGGCGGCGAACCGCTTTTAAATCGAGCATTGCCGGAACTACTTGCCTATATTGGAGAGAACTACCGGGATAAGATTGGTAGCTATAAGATTATTACAAATGGAACGATTGAGCCGTCTGCAGAGTTAATAGAAATTATGCAAAAGTATCATGTTGCAGCTGAAATTAGTGATTATACGAATGGTGTTCCACAGTTAAAAGAAAAAATAGAGTCTGCAGTAGAGACATACCGCAAAAATAATATACAAACCTACTTTTTATCGGCAGCGAGATGGGTAGATTTTGGCTTTGAAGACGTACAAAATAATTATACGATTGAACAGGCCAGGGCCTTTTTTGATTATTGTCATACCCGTTGTCGAGGGTATGTTGATGGAAAAATTCGTTACTGCATTAATGCTTTTTTCGCAGAAAGAACGTTGTATGGTACGGAAGATATCAACAATATGTTGGATGTTGTGAATATGGAAAATACAGAGAAAAGTCGAAGAAAGTTAGTGGAATTTGATTTGGGATACAATGAGAAAGGTTTCTTATTAATGTGCCAGCATTGTAATGGAACCGTGGAGATTAACCAGCATTTTATTGAGGTGGGAAAACAATGTCAGAACCGTTAGTATCTGTTATTATACCAGTGTATAATGGCGAAAACTATTTGAAACAAGCGATTGATAGTGTTTTAAATCAAACGTACAAACAAATAGAAGTTATTGTGGTTAACGATGGATCTACAGATAACGGAGCAACGGAAAACATTGCGTTATCCTATGGAGATAAGATTCGCTACTTCTATAAGGATAATGGTGGGGTAGCTACTGCATTAAATTATGGGATTTCTCAAATGTCCGGAAAATACTTTGCATGGTTATCTCATGATGATATTTTCTATCCGGATAAGATTAGAATGCAAGTGCAAATTTTGATGGATACAGAATATCGAATGACCGCTTGTGCATATGACATATTTTGGGATAATGGTCGGAAGATTGCTGTTCCATTTGTTGATTTTTACGGAAAAGAAAATACAGAAAAAAGCGTATTTTCTGTAATACAGTCATTAATCCAATTTGGTGGAGTGCTATTTGATAAAGATATTTTTTATGAATATGGTACTTTTCGAGAAGATTTAAGGACAACGCAAGATTATGAATTCTTATTTAGGGTACTGAGAAAAGAAAAGTGCGTTTTTCAAAATGAGTGTTTATATGGGATTCGTTATCATGATTCACAGGGAAGCGTCACTATTGGTAGTGTGAATGTTGACCGAGATGAAATGTACCAAATGTTTATGAAAAAATTAACTGATTTTGAAAAGGAGTATTTGTATGGGTCGGTGTATTGCTTCTACTATCAAATGCTATTAAGGGTTTGGCCGATGCCGGAGATCGATGAAGCAAAAAAAGTCTGTATTGAAAAACTAAATGAATATTCAGAAGATAGCATGGATACAAATAATTTGGAAGATGTGTACATATATGGAGCGGGGGCATATGGAAAGAGATTGCTGTTCGACTTAAGATGCAGAGGCATCAATGTCTTAGGTTTTATTGATGGTAATTCTTCTTTGTGGGGAGTTGAGATTCAAGGGGTGAAGTGTTTTCCTTTGGTGAACTTTAAAAATCAGAAACAAGTTCATATAATTATTGCTTCCATTTATCGTGAAGAGATTAGAGAACAATTGTTGGAATTTGGAATGACAAATGTTTGCTATAAAGAAGAATATGAACAACCGTTAATAAAGCACTCTCCAAATGTTAATAAGATAATGACGGTGATAAACGAATATGAAAAATGTGGATGGATTACTTAAGGAGTGTAAAAGATGAACGAAAGAGTAAATGAATTTAACAAAAAATGGAAAAGAAACTGCCATATCATTTGGCGGGGGAGAGCCGATTCTTTTGGATAATTTGAACGAATACATCGAATTGGGACTTAAACATAATTGGCCACAAATCTTGAATACGAGTGGACTGTTATATAAAGATTATATTGAAAAAGCTTTAACGGAAAATGATAATTTTTCAGTACAAATAAGTGTTGATTCAGGTACTGCTGAAACGTATTGCAAAGTAAAGGGGCAAAATGGATTTAGCATAGTGTGGAATACAATTAGAAATTATTGTCGCTCAGGAAAACGTGTTTTTGTTAAGTATATTATGTTTTCTTATAATTCTTCACACAAAGAAATTGATGCGTTTATTAACAGTGCAATAGCGCGGGAGTGTCTAATATCAGTGTTTCGGCTGAATCTGCTTCAAATTGGGCGTGGGAAACGGAAGTGCCATGGGAATATGGTAAAACAGAGCTAGTGGCGACTTCTTATTTAATGGGAAAAATCTTAGAAAACGAGAAAGCATTATTTTTGTATCAAGGAAATATTGCTAAAAAGAATTTTGACCATATATTAGATCTTTATGTTAGCAATTATTTGAGAGATTGGATTGACGGACGAAAAGTATGTATTTGGGGAATGGGAGCTTGTGGTAATGAGTTGCTTGATATATTGGAAAAGAGAAAAATTCAGGTTGAATGGGTTTGGGACATTGCAGTAAATAAGCATGGAGAAAACTTTCACAATATACAATGCTTTTCGTTAGATCAATTAGTAGTTCAGGCTGATTTGATGAGAAACTTGCCGAATGCAGAGATTCGTGTGATTAATGTACTTTGATGTTATGTAAAGATATGCGTTGATGGAGTTCAAAAGATGAATGAAACAAAGATTTGTATCTATTGTTTGGGTGAGTATGGCATCCAAACATACTATAAATTAAAAGAAGCAGGAATTCAGATTAATTATTTCGGAGACAGAGATAAACAAAAGCAAGGTTATGTTTTTGATGGATTATATTGCTTATCTTATGAACAGGTTTCAGCACTTGATAAAATGACAACAATCCTTATTGTTGCTGTTAAGAAACCTGATGGATTGATTGATGATTTTAAGCGTATGGGGTTTGTACACGTTTATACAAAAGAACAGGGAATTGCACGGTTGTGCAATGGTAAGGAATTCAATAAAAAACCGATGGATCAAATTGAAGAAATACGACAGGTAAAAGAACTACTAACGGATTGTTTTTATAACAAGAAAATGAGTTGCGGCAACTGTCATATTAATAAAGATTGTGCGGATATGATGTCAGATTTTCTTAAAAGAAATACTGATTAGAGTAAGGATAAGATGGAAAATTGTATGAATGTACTAGAAGTGAATTTTGCGGATAAAGTGGGACATATTTTTAATGGATATGATTTACATAAGTCGTTGATTGATAGGGGAATCAATGCAAAACAGGTTGTTATAGATAAAAGGACGTTGGATGATTCTGTTATAAAGTTGCATACAGATATGATTATGCATCAACAAATTCGTGAAATAGAAAAGCAATATTCTATATGTAATTTGCTGTATCCATATGGAACAGAACTTGAAGGATTAAGAGAATTTCAACAAGCGGATATTGTTCATTATCACATATTGCATAATGGGATGATATCTTTATTGGATTATCCTAAACTGATGAATCAAAAGAATTCTGTGTGGACAATTCATGATCCATGGATACTAACAGGATGCTGTATATATCCGTTAGAATGTGAAAAGTGGAAGAAAGGGTGTGAAGAATGTGAACGTTTTAATGATCCTAATATGCCTATGAACTGCGATAATGCAGCGTTTATGTGGCAGACGAAAAAAGATATTTTGTCACAAATTAACCCTAATATAGTAGTTTCATGTGATTTTATGAAAGAATATTTAGAGCAAAGCCCATTAACAAGGCATTTTAATCATATTACGATTATTCCCTTTGGAGTCCAGATACAAAAATATAACATAAACCAAAAGTCTGAAACAAAGAATGTTTTTTTCAAGAAAAAAGAGAGTATAACAATTGGTTTTCGGGTAGAAGCAAATTTTATTAAAGGAAATGAGTATTTGTTTGATGCTTTGAGAAAAATGAATCGAAGGGAAAATGTAGAACTTATTTGTGTGGGAAGTGGTCAAATACCACAAGACATTAAAGATAAATTTGGCACCATAGAACTTGGGTGGATTGATAATGAGGATGAGATGATAGATTTCTATCTTGCTGCGGATATTTTCGTGATGCCATCTTTGGCGGAAACGTTTGGCTTGATGGCGATTGAAGCTATGGCATCAGAATGTTGTGTTGTTTGTTTTGATAATACTGTACTTGAGGAAATTACTAATTGTCCAGAGTATGGGATTGCTGTTAAATATAGATCAAGTGCAGAATTATGTAAAACAATAAGTTCTCTTATTGAACATCCTGAAGAAATAGTGACAAGAGGAAAAAAGAACCGTAGATATGTAGAGCAAACTTATAAGTTTGAAGATTATGTTGAAAATCATAAAAACTTATACGAGAAGATAAGGAAGGAGCAGAAAATATAATATGATAAATGCTAAAATACCTAAAGTAAGTATAGTAATACCGATATATAATGGCTCTAATTATATGAGAGAAGCGATTGACAGTGCGTTAAATCAGACATATCAAAATATTGAAGTGATTGTTGTTAATGATGGTTCTAGTGACAATACGGAAGAGATTGCATTGTCTTATGGTGATAAAATACGATATTATAGTAAAGCAAATGGTGGCGTATCTACGGCATTGAATTTAGGTATTCAAAAAATGACAGGAGATTATTTCTGTTTTTTACCGCATGATGATGTATTTGCATTGGACAAAATCGAAAAGCAAATTAGGGTCATTAAGGAATCAAATCAAGATGAGGCTATTGTATGGTCCGGATGGGATATGTATATACAGAGTGAGCATAGATATAAAAAAGTAATTATGCCATATGAAAATGCAACGATTGAAAATATGACAAAGGGAATATATCCAATGTTATTTAGTTTGATAACAATTGTTACGGTATTGTTTCCTAAAAACTATTTGGATGAAGCCGGAGAATTTGATCCTGCATTATCGACAGCTCAGGATTATGATATGATGTTTCGAATATTTGAAGGGCGAAATACGATATACCTTGAAGATGAATTAGTTCATTATCGCTGGCATTCCGAGCAGGGAACGCAAGAGGATGAACATTTTATACAGAACTGTAAAGATATGGCACGAAAGATGGAACAACAGGTGTCTGATATCGAAATACAGCGGTTGTTTGGGAATAAGTACTTTTTTTATTATTGCTTGTTAGATCATTACAAACAATTGAAATGGGACGATTGTTATGAAGAATTATTCCATAAGTTTCTTTTAGAGCAAAATTCTATTATGGAAGAGGCAACTCGAATACAGGTATATGAGTGCCTGGGGATGAACTCTGATGATGAGCTAATTCTTTATTGTGCTGGTGGAAATGCCAAAAGGTTACGTCGATACTTGGAACAAAGAGGAGTCGATATTGATGGGTATTGTGACGGAAGCAAGAAACTTATTGGGACATATATAGATGGGAAACGATGCGTTGCACGAAATGCTGTGAATAAAAATGCGGTTATTATTGTAACGAAGGATGAGCCGGAGAATTTAGTAAAGGAATTGAAACAGGAAGGGTTTAAGAATGTTATATCATTTAAGGTAATTGGACCACGGATATATTCTGTAGTACCCATTAAGGAGAAAGCAATTGAGAGTTGGAGCAAGATGTAACAAAGTAATAGTTTGGTATAAATTAAATACTATAATATCCGATATATAGAATATGGCGAAAAGGACTTTACTAATATTCAAAAAGATTTAAAAATGATTGTAGTCCTATATAAATGTAGGGCTGTTTTCTTTTGGGAGGAATACATGGAATATAGTGGCACATGGAAGGAAATCTGGACACAAAAAGGTGCAATGGAAGGAACAAAGGAAGATATCCGTGTTTTTGACGGTTGGGAAAAATCTACTGCAGATATGAAAGAGACAGCAGATAGAATTATGGGGATATTGGACATAAAGCCTACGGATCGTGTCTTGGAAGTGGGCTGTGGAGCCGGAGGACTGGCACAGTATATGGATTGTGAATATATAGGAATTGATTTTTCCAAGACGTTGGTGAACCGATGCATGGAATTTTATCAGAAGAGTGCTGTATATTCTGAGGCAAATGATATTCCGTTTAAGGACAGGTATTTCGATAAATGTTTTTCATGGGGAGTATTTTTGTATTTCCCATCACAGGAATATGTAGATCAGGTTATTAGTGAAATGAAGCGTGTAACAAAGAACAGAATTTTTATTGGGGAATTGCCAATGGTTTCACATGATTCTAAACATATGCTGTATCAGCCGGAGCAATTTCAAAAAAGTGGATTTGAAACAATGCGTGGCTGGTCAGAACCATATTGTGATATTCGATTTAATGCACTGTGGGGAGAAAAATAAATGAAGCTATTGATTGCAGGAGCCAGTATCAGAGGCAAGAGAATTCAAAAGGAATTGCAATTATACGATTTAAAAGCAGAGGCTTTTATTGATAGCGATAAGAGTAAATGGGAAAAGAAGATAGACGGAATCATGTGTTATCCGTTAGATTATTTCGTGTCACAGGAACAAGCGTGCGTGGTGCTGGTTTCACCGGAACATCCGGATGATTTGTATATAACTTTATGTCAGCATTATAGTAATGTCTTGAAACCGGAAGTGACAGAATTAATACTTAATAGCTTTTATAATGCAGGTTATGAACATTTTTTCCCAATCGCACATTTTTATAGTTTGTATCCAAATGCCAGTGATATTTGTAAATTGCCGGATTATGCACGAATGGATGAAATGGGAAAAGTAAATATTCCGGGGATTGATTTAAATCTTAATGTTCAAAAAAGCTATTTGGATCAAATGATGAAATTATATCCTAAGGTTCCAAAATGGAAAAATATAGATGAATCCTCTGAATATAGATTCCGTATGGATAATACTTCATTTGCAGATGGAGATGCAGTTGCGTTATTCTGTATGCTTAACATTTTAAGATCCAAGCATTGGATTGAAGTCGGAAGCGGATGGACTTCTGCGCTTACTTTAGATGTAAATGAATACTGTTTAGATAATACAGTAGAGCTCACTTTTATTGAGCCATATGCGGACACCTTAAGAGAGGTAATAAAGACGTCGGATCATATTCATCTGATGGAAAAAGGACTTCAGGAAATTGAAATAGTTTTTTTTGAACAATTAGAGGCTGGTGATGTTCTGTTTATCGATTCAACACATGTATCAAAAGCACAGTCGGATGTAAATTATTTGTTCTTTCATATTCTTCCCCGGCTGAAATCCGGTGTGATCATTCATTTACATGATATTTTCTTCCCGTTTGAATATCCGCATGAATGGACAAAGAGTGGATTCGTGTTGAATGAGTTATTTTTGCTAAGAAGCTTTCTGCAGTATAATGATCAATTTGAGATATTGTATTTCCAGAACCAAATGGAAAAGTTATATCGGACAGAAATGGAAAGTGGCCTGGCCGTTTGAAGGTGGCTCGATTCATGGTGGAAGCTTTTGGATGCGGAAAAAGTAATTGGAGTAGTAGAAGGGGAAAAAGATGCAGAATATTCTATTAGTTGGTGCACATTATGACGATACAGATCTGGGCGTCGGCGGGACAGCAGCTCGATTGTCTGCGGAAGGGAAAAATGTATATAAATTAGTTTTGACAGATAACTATGTAAAAGAGTCAAAATTTAATAAATATACTGCGGTTGATACGAGTCTGGAAGAAAATAAGAAAGTTTGTGACATACTTGGAATTAAGAATATTTCAGACTTTGAAAAGCTTCCAAACTGTAATTTAGAATATACAACAGCAATTATGCAACGCATTGAGTCCGTAATTACAGATTTAAATATTGATACAGTCTTTATGCATTCGGAATATGATATGAATCATGACCACATTAAAGCTGCTGAATTATGCAAAGTGGCAGCAAGACATGTGCAGAATTTATATGTTTACAGAAGCAATATATACATAACAGAGACATCCTATAATCCAAAAGTGTTTTTTGATATATCAGGGTATATTGAGAAGAAAAAGGAGGCTCTTGCTGCGTATGGAATCGAACACCAGCGGATGATGGCTGGCGGAGAAAATCGATTGTTTGAAAATGTGATCATGCAGAACAAGATATGGGGCTACTGTATAGATGCTATGTATGCAGAAGGATTTGAAGTTATTAAGGAAGTTAGATAGGGGAGACACAAATGATCAAATTTGAAGATGGTATATCTGCTCAGTTATATAAGAATCTTATAAACTTATCTCAAACGAAAGATTTACGATATCTGAATGATGCAATTCGATTATGCGGCATTGAGCCTGATCCTGCGTATCAGCAATATGTAGATATGATGGAGACTGTGGCACAGGGGGGCAAACTTGTGCTATATGGATTTGGGCAAAATGCAAAAAAATATTATGAGTTAGAACAACAGAGAAAAGGTACGGTGGGATACCTGTATGTTCCGTTCTTTGGAGAGATTAACTGGCATGCAATTGGTGATAGAAAACCTCAAAATATTGAAATGCTATATCCTCAAATTCCTAAATATACATGGGAAAAGATGATAGCGGAGGATGATGACAAAACAATTTATTATATTGCAACGCCTGATTATTATGAGGAAATCAAAAAGGATATGATAGATGTGGGTATTCCAGAATCAAGAATTAGAGAATATCGATATATCAATACTATATGCTATGAAGATAAACAATATTTTGATGATTTCTTAATGCCTTTAAATGAGGGAATAGTGATTGATGGAGGTTGTTTCCGTTGTGATTCCTTGGAACGCTTTGTTACGTGGAATAAAGATAAAGGCTATAAAAAGATAATTAGTTTTGAACCGGATAAAAGAAATTATGAGATTTGTCATGATATCATAGAAAGCAAACAATGGCCCAATGTGGAACTAGTAAATGCGGGGCTTTCAGATCATAGAATGGAAATAGGAATTGTATCGAATGGGGATGATACAACTTACCTGTCTGAAAATGAATGTGAAAATAAAATCACAACGGTAGGAATTGATGAATTCCTTGGGGATAATGGAGAAAAAGTTTCATTTATTAAATTAGATGTAGAGGGATTTGAATTGAAAACTTTGCAAGGAGCAGAGCAGATTATTCGTAAGGATCATCCACGCATGGCAATTTCGTTATACCATAAGGATGAGGACTTGTATGAGATTCCTACATTTATTCAATCAATAAGTGATGATTACAGATTTTACTTACGGATGTATAGTAACGCATATTTAGAAATTGTTCTTTACGCGGTATAGGGAAGTGTTATAAAACGGAGAGATTATATGAGAGACTATGAGAAAAAACGATATAAAGATGGCCTTACAATCATAAAGAAGATATGTTCAAAATTGAATACCGTCGAGATGGATTGTACTCAGGAAATATTGTTGGAGTGTCAACAATATTTAATGATATTAGAAGCTGAACTGGAGAAGGAGCTGCAGCGAGAAGATGTTTCAAGTCTGTTATCTGAACTTGATCAATTAGTTCGTATCGTATCGAAAGATATAGTTTCAGATAAATGTATCCAACGATTAAGTGATGGAATTTGTGGTGTTATTAAACAGTTAGATGAGATACCGTGCAGAAAGACAATTGTATTTTTACCATATAAAGCATCTATGTGGGATGCGTTTGATAGTGTTTATCAGGCTGCAAAATCGGATCAAAGGGTGAATGTGCTCGTTATGCCTATACCATATAGAAGTTATGATAAACAAAGTGATTGCTGGCATGAGCATTATGAGGGAGAGAGTTTTCCTTCTGATATAAAAGTTATCGATTATAAGAATTATAATTTGGCAGATATGGAGCCGGATTATATTTTTATACATAATCCTTATGACCAATATAATTATGTTACCAGAGTGCATGAGGAGTTTTTTAGTACAAAGTTAGCAGAGTATACAGAACACCTTGTATATATTCCGTATGACGTTGTGCTTGGAACAAAAATAGATGAAAACTTCTGCAAGATGCCGGGTGTACAGAATGCCTGGAGAGTTATTGTGCAATCGGAGGCGGTTCGGCAGACATATATAAAGTGGACCAATCCTGAAAAAGTTTTAGCATTAGGATCACCTAAAATAGATGCAGTTGTTAATTATAAGGTAAATCGGGATGAACTTCCAGCCTCATGGAAGGAAAAATGTGACGAAAAAAAAACCTTTTTATATAATACGCATCTAAGTAGCATTATATCTGAAGGGACTTTGTTTATTAAGCGTTTGCAAAAAGTATGGGAGTATTTTGAAAAGCACCAAGAGATTGCATTGCTATGGCGTCCTCACCCATTAAGTATTCAGACGGCAGAAGCCATGAATCCGGATTTCCTAAAGGAATATTTACATATAGTAGAACAATTTAAATTACTAGATAACTGTATTTACGATGATACACCCGATTTAAATCGGGCAATTGGATTAAGTGATGCCTATATGGGGGATTATAGTTCTTTGGTGATGTTATATGGTTTTACAGGAAAACCGATATATCTTCATTCGCATCAAAATAGAAATATGGGGGAATATGAGAGAAAGTGTTTACTGTGTGATAACGGAGTCATTTATAAAGGTTTTTTTTGGATGACACATAATCTATTTAATGGATTATTTAAGGTTAATATGCAAACTGGTAGTTCAGAATTTGTTACCGAGATATATGGGGAAAGGAGAAATCAAGAAAATTTATTTATAGAGATTTTTGCATACGATAATAAACTTGTCTTAATTCCGCAGACCGCAAATCATATTGTGGAGTACGATATTGAAAGCGGAAAACAAAAGCGTATAAGATTACAAAATTATTCTAATTTTGCAATTAGGTTTTCGGCAAAAATACAGATAGAAAACTATATTTATTTATTTCCGTTAATGCGTCAAAATAATATACTCATTTTGAATACTAGGAATTTTAAAATAGAAGAGGTTCCCATTAATTTATCCCTTTGGGGCGATGTAGAAGATTATTCTTATTTATTTGGACTAAATGCCATTAACATAAATGGTGATATATGGATTCCTGCTGCAAGTGTTGGAAAGATAATAAAAGTTCACAATAAAAAGATGGAGGCATTTGATATTGATGAAACTATAAAAGGATTCTCTTATATAGAATATGATGGAGAAAATATTTGGCTTTCCTCTAGAAAAGGATGCACGATATTATGTTGGAATAGTAAGACCGGAATAAAGAGACGAATACAAGTCAGCACTGAAATGTTAGAAGTTTTAGGAGATTATGCAATTTTAGCTATTTATTATTATAAAAATAAAATCTGGGTTGTTCCTAACGAAGCTAGAAATATAGTTTGTGTATCTGAAGATGGTGCAATACAAAGAAAGATTGTTGTAATGGAAGAATCTAACAGAGCATTTAAGGATTACATATCACATTATTGTGGATGCAAGAGAGAACGGGAAATGTTGTATCTGTATCCCTATCGGAACGATAGAATGATTAAAATTAATTTGGATAGTGAAGAATTTGTACAGATAAAGACTTCTTTTAAGCCAAATACAAATGACTGTATTTTCTCTTATATTTACAATAGCAAAAAATACAATGAAACTAGTGGATATATGGAATATACGTATTTAGACAGCAGTTGCACTCTGGAGCAATTTATGGAGAGTGGAATAAACCGAGGGGAACAAATGCAACAAATGCAAAAGAGAGCTTTTTATAAGTTGGTAGATGGGCATGTAAAAGACATTGGACAAAAAGTAGTTGACACACTTATTGGATTGTAGGAGAGACAAAATGAAATGGATAAATAGAGGACATGAATTTGACAGTTTAGAGAAGGTTTTTGAGGGGAAAAAAGTATTCTTATATGGATGTGGAAAAATAGGAACAGATACATATTATAAACTAAAATATTGTGAGTGTGTAGATGGATTTATAGATAATTTCTATGCAAAGGATAGATATTTGGATAAACCAGTATTTTCATTTAAAAACTTCTGTGAAAAATTCAATGATACTCTCGCGGTGATTATTGTTTGTGTAGTTGGCAATGCTGGAAAAGCAATTATACGAGAATGCAGTAATAATGGGTGGAGTGAGAATAGAACTCTTTTTAACATTGCTGAAAGTAATTATATTATTCCATTTTTATATGCGTACGGTTATGAAATGCTTTATTTAAAATCATTTGCTTTGTCGGTGACAGAATACTGTACACTTAAGTGCAAAGAGTGTGCACTATCGTTTCCATATTTTAAAAAAAGGAAAAGTTATGGGATCGAAGATATTAAGGATAATATAGACATTTTGTTTAAAAATGTCGATTATATATATTATTTTGAAATAATAGGTGGGGAACCTTTCTTATATCCAGAATTGGAAGAAGTGCTAAATTTTATTCACGAGTATTATTCAATGCATATTGGAAAACTTGTAATAACGACAAATGCAACAATTTTGCCGACAGTTTCTGTTTTAGAGACTATTAAGAAAGTTGATGGTATAATAAATATTAGTGATTATTCAAAAATTGAAAATTTGCATGCCAAAACGCTAAAATTGGAAGAATATTTAAAAGAAAATCAAATTGAAGTGAGAGTGAGTGATCACTTAGTATGGTCTGATTTTGGCTTGAATAAACAAAATGTGAACAATTCTTGCGCTGAGGCAGAATGTGTTATGGCGCATTGTGGAATTGAGTGTGTTACAGTACAAGGTGGAAAGTTGTATTATTGTTTTCCGGCTTTAAATGCTGGAAAACTTTTTTATCCGGAGGTAAGTCAAAAGGATAATTATATTGATTTAAATAATAATGACTTTTCTAAGCGAGAGATGATGGAGTGGCTTTTAGGATATCGAAAAAAAGGATATCTTGAAATGTGCAAGCATTGTTATGGTCAGTATGGAAATCCTAGAGTGGTTACACCAGGAGTTCAACTAGAATAATAAGCAGGATTAAAAATGCAGATGAGAATAGGCTGTTTAGTAGTGTAGTTGCAAATATGAGGAAGTATATGATGGAAATGGATATAGATGTTAGTATTCAAAAGATATTAGAAAAATATCATTTACAAGATAGTTGTGCGGAAAAACGACGTCAAATGTATAGAATTGTAAAAAAGACATTATCAAAAATCAATTTTGAAAATACACATATTGCTATTAGATGTGCAGGGAATCATACATATTTTTTGTTGATGGAGTTTAAGGATATCTTGAAAGTAGATTACTTAATTGATCAAAAACCCGCAGATATAATGCCAGATATATTAAATTTAGGTATTCCTATATATACCAATGTATTAGATACGGCAGATACAATTATAATCAGTTCTTTTGATTATAGAAGTGAAATAAAGCAAGAATTATCATCTGTTGGTTGTGAACGTGTCATTGATTTGTATGATGTATTAGAACAAAATGGTTACAATTTGCAGTGCGAATTTTACAATTATTTTAGAGAACCATATAAGCTCCTTATAGATTTAAAACAACAGTATCTTAAGGAAAAAGATAGAAATGTAAAAGACGGATTATTACTGAGATTGGTAAAAGAATTTCTTGGAATAAGAGACTTTGTTTCTGCCTTTGATTGGATACAGGAATATTGTAATGAAAGATTTTCAAAAGTAGAAGAAATAGAGAATTTAAAAATCGAACTGATAAGTTTTTTGAATGATTTGAAGCGGAGAATGAATGATAAAGATAATAGTAACATAATTTGGTTTTGGCAGGATGGGTTGCCACAGTATATAGTGGATCAAATGCCCTTTTTAGTTAGTATGAAAAAAAGGGGAGTTTATTTTAACCAGTCATATTCCCACAATTCTATAACCAGAAGTGTATATGGAAATATTCTAGATAAAACTATGGAGGTTGATCGGCATAAAGGGAAGTATAAAGAAAAAAATCATTTGTTTACTACATATTTGCAAGAAAATGGATATCATGTATTTAAGGTACAAGAAATAGAAAAAAATAGTATTGATTTAAACAATTATGATTATAATAGATCGAGAAAACTTATCATTAATAATATAGCAACGACAGAGTTATACTGGAGTGCACTCAGATTGCTTTTATTATCTAATGAAAAAATGGTTTTACTTTTGCACACAGGGATGGAGACACATATTCCAGTGATGGCACCTACTTTAGAACAATATTATAATCACGGGGCTGAATATCTGGCAGAACGCTTTGACGATATTGGACGCAATAAATATTTGCAAGTACTGAAAAAAACATCTAGATATGTAGATCAAGAATTGCAGTTTTTTACAGGAATTTTGGGTGAAAGTGTTATAAAAATATATATGAGTGATCATGGTGACATTTTATCCAAAGAATCTTATGTTTTTACAAGAGATTCTATGCAAACGGTTTTGGCAGTTGAATCATCGAAACTGAAACCAAAGCAATTTGATAAGTTATTTCCTCTTTCCAATTTTTTAGAATTATTCAAGTACATTCTTGACCCCAATGAAGAAAACGAGAAAAATATGTTTGTTGAGGATATGCGAATTACAGGTGTTGATTTTTACAATTTAAAACTAATTCAGCAGTTAATTAAAATGGATTTTGCAAAATTTGGAATTGCATATGATGGTTATTTAACAACAGATGATAGATATGTTGTGTTAGCGACAGGAGAAGAAATATATTCAACGATTGATCAGGATTTAGTGAATGGAATTGATTTCCCTCAAAATCAGCCAAGAGTCCACAAATGGAGAGAACGCATAACTGCGGATGGATATAACTTCCTTCACAATAAAGACATTCCTAAATTTGCTAATTCAAAATATTTATATGAAGCTTTGGGGAAAAAGCGGATGTGGGATTAGGATTTTAATATATTTTTGTAAAGTGATTACTAAGAATTATAAGAGAAAGTAAAGACTTAATGATGAAAAAAGGTCAATTATATTGGATCACCGGTCTTTCCGGTGCCGGAAAAACAACCATTGGTAAATTGCTGTACCAAAAATTAAGTGAAAAATATGAAAATATTGTCTTTCTCGACGGCGATATTATGAAGAAAGTGTTTGAATCAACGCAGGATATTGACTATTCTTCCGGCGCACGCAAGGAACGGGCAATGAAGTATGCAAGACTTTGCAACATGCTGGTGGAGCAGGGACTTGTTGTTGTGTGCTGCACAATTTCTATGTTTGATGATGTGCGTAACTATAACCGTGAACACAATTCCGCTTATACAGAGGTATTTCTTGATGTACCAATGGAGGTACTGATAGAGCGCAACCAAAAGGGACTCTATGAGAAATATCAAAAGGGGCAGAATGTAGCTGTCGCAGGAGTAAATGTAGAGATTGAGTTCCCGAAAAATCCGGATATTATAATACATAACGACGGAAATTTAACGATAGAAGAGTGCGTCTCTATGATTATGGAATATTCCAAGAGGGAGGTTTAGCAGATGGATTTACAGGAAAGAGTATCATTGAAAAAGGCAAACCGAGAGGAACTGTATTGCTTGGAGCCGCCTTTTCCGAAGACGAATTTTTTGATGGAATTGTCGAATGCATGCAATCATGAATGCATCTTCTGTGCGCATCAGAAAATGCAGCGTAAAATAGGAAAGATGAATCAGGCATTTGCATTTGATATTTTGCAGCAGGCGTATGATTTAGGAACTAGGGAAGTGGGATTTTATGCTACTGGTGAGCCGTTTTTAGTTAATGAGCTTCCGGAGTACATAAAGAAGGCAAAGGAGATAGGATACACCTATGTTTATCTGACCTCTAACGGAGCGCTTGCAACTCCTGAAAAGATCCGCGCAGTGATAGATGCAGGACTTGATAGCATAAAGTTTTCGATTAATGCGCCTGAACGTAAAATGTATGCATTTATTCACGGCAGAGACGATTTTGACACCGTTGTGGAGCATTTGCAGTATCTAAATCAATATCGGAAAGAATGTGGTCGTCAATATAAGATTTATGTTACTGGGATTTTGACAAAATACACGGAAGGCATGAAGGACATGTATTTTGATGTGTTCGATGGCATGGCAGACCAGATTGTTTTTAAGACTGTTTATAACCAGGGTGGATATATGCCGGAGATTGATACATTGTTGAGATGCGATTGTGATCATGAGATTATGAGAAGATGCAATTTGCCGTTTGATGCAATTTCGATCACATATGAGGGATATTTATCGATTGAAAACGCAGATTATGAGAATATGCTTATCGTTGCAGATCTTAATAAGGTTTCTTTACATGATGGTTGGTATGGCGAGAAAATGAAAGATATGCGGCGCAGATTTATGGAAAATGATCTCGGTGGAACTTTATGTGACGGATGTGTAAACCATGCATGCCGTCCGGCAAAACCGATTACACCGGAGTGTTCAGAGATGAACGAATATGTATTTGATGATACATTAGTTAGAAAAAGACTGATTAAGGCGGGATATCTTGCGGAGGTATAAAAAGATGGAAAAAGAGAAATTAGTATATGTTCCGATGGCTGTAGATATTTTACATCCGGGGCATATTAATATTATTAAAGTTTCATCGCAATATGGACGTGTTATGGTCGGACTTTTTACGGATGAAGCAATTGCATCCTATAAAAGAGTTCCTTATATGCCATATGAACAGAGAAAAATCGTGATTGAGAATATTAAGGGCGTAGATGAGGTTGTTCCACAATTAACCAGAGATTATGAAGAAAACTTGCGAAAATATAAGCCGGATTATATGGTGCATGGAACCGATTGGAGAGAAGGCCCGCTGGCTGATGTCAGAGCAAAAGCGATAAAGATATTGGCTGAGTGGGGGGGCGAGATTATTGAGCCGGAATATACTCAGGGGGTTTCTTCTACAATGATTCAGAAATTAATAAAAGAAAGAGATAGCTAAAAGATTTTGGAGTGGCAAAGGATGAAGACGGTATATACTTGTTTTTGTACAGATGTGTTGCATGAGGGACATTATAAGATTATTGAAGAATGTAAAAAGTATGGAGATGTCGTCATTGGTGTTTTGACGGACGAAGCGATGATTAAATATTTGCGTTTTCCATCTAAATCTTTGGGAGAACGAGTGGAGATGATCAAGCAGATTCCGGGAATTAAAGATGTAGTGATACAATCTGAAATCATGTATGATGAGATTTTTGATACGCTTAAACCGGATTTTGTGGTTCATGGAGACAATTGGAAAGAAGGTCCATTGACCCTTATTCGCGATAATGTGTTGGATTTGCTGGAACGTAATGGCGGACAGTTAATAGAAGTTCCTTATACATACAATGAAAATGTGGCAAGAATCGAGAAACGGATGAAGGAAAAGCTTGCTATGCCGGAGTATCGAAGAAAGCGTCTTCGTCAGCTTTTGAAACTTTGTCCAATTGTGAAAGTATTGGAGGTACATAGCGGCATTACCGGTCTTATCGCAGAGAAGACGGTTGTTGCGCATGATGGCGAGTTGAATCAGTTTGATGCAATGTGGCTGAGTTCCCTTTGCGATTCGACAGAAAAGGGGAAACCGGATATCGAACTGGTTGATTTAACTTCCAGAGTCAGAACAATCAATGACGTTATGGAAGTGACGATGAAGCCAATTATTTTCGATGGAGATACAGGCGGATTAATTGAGCACTTTGTTTATACGGTTCGCACCTTGGAACGTCTTGGGGTGTCAGCGGTTATTATTGAAGACAAAAATGGCCTGAAAAGAAATTCACTTTTTGGCGCGGAAGTTAAGCAGACACAGGATTCAATCAAGCATTTCTGCGAGAAAATTAAAGCCGGGAAAAAAGTTCAGCTTACGGATGATTTTATGATTATTGCACGTATTGAAAGCTTGATTCTTGAGAAGGGTCTTGAGGACGCATTAAATAGAGCTGATGCATATGTGGGGGCTGGAGCAGATGGAATCATGATACATAGCCGCAACAAAAATCCGGAGGAAATTTTTTCATTCTGCGATGCTTTTCGTTTGAAACATCCGGACGTACCGCTAGTTGTTGTCCCGACGTCATATAATCAGGTAACGGAGAATGATTTAGTGGAGCATGGGGTAAATATTGTCATTTATGCTAATCATCTTATTCGGAGTGCGTATCCGGCGATGGAAAAGACGGCAACCGATATTTTGACATACCATCGGGCAAAAGAGACAGATGATAGATTGATGCCGATCAAACAAATTATTTCATTGATTGAGGAATTATAGGAATGGAAGTTCAGAACTTATTACAACAACTTAATGTCGATTTTTATACCGGAGTTCCGGATTCCCAGTTGAAGGCATTATGCAATTATCTGGCAGGAACCTTTGGAATTTCACAGAAGCATATTATTGCTGCAAATGAAGGAAACTGTACAGCTTTGGCAGCGGGGTATCATTTAGCAACCGGAAAGATTCCGCTTGTGTATATGCAAAACAGTGGAATCGGAAACATTGTTAATCCGGTTGCATCACTTCTTAATGGGAAAGTATATGGAATTCCGTGTATTTTTGTTGTTGGCTGGAGAGGTGAGCCGGGAGTACATGATGAGCCGCAGCATATTTTCCAAGGAGCGATTTCGGAACAGTTATTAAAAGACATTGGTCTCTACACCATTATTATTGCAGAGAATACAACGGTTTCAGATTTAGAGAAAGAAATTATTAAGGCGAAAGCGGTGCTGGCTGAGGGGAATGGAGTTGCATTTCTTGTTCGTAAAAATGGACTGACTTATGATAAGAAGGTAGAATATTCGAATCCATATACACTGATTCGAGAGAAAGCCATTGAGGAAATCGTTTCTGTTGCTGGTGAGGATATTATTGTATCCACGACAGGAAAGGCAAGCCGTGAGCTTTTTGAAATTAGGGAACGTAATAAACAGTCGCACAAATATGATTTTCTGACCGTGGGGTCTATGGGACATAGCAGTTCCATTGCTTTGGGTATAGCACTTTATAAGCCGGAGTGCAAAGTGTGGTGTGTGGACGGAGATGGTGCAGTTCTCATGCATATGGGGGCTATGGCGGTCATCGGAAGTAATACCCCAAAGAATCTGGTGCATATCGTGTTGAATAATGAGGCACATGAGACTGTTGGCGGAATGCCGACAGTCTCAAAGAAGATTAATCTTCCAAAGATTGCGGAAGGTTGCGGTTATCCGAATGTAATTACGGTAACTTCCGAGGAAGAGTTGCATCACGCGTTGGAACATGCTAAGACAAAGCAGGAACTTTCGTTTATTGAGGTCAAATGTGCTATTGGATCAAGAGCAGATCTTGGACGACCTACGACCACTGCCAGACAAAATAAGCAGATGTTTATGGAGTATTTACAAAGCTTGTAAATTGACATTCACAAAATTATTCGGCTGCCAGAAGGCAGCCGATTCTTTTACAATTAAATTGAAAAAGTTATAAAGCGTTAAAAATTGTGTGATTCGCAATATACCAAAATAAGATTGATATACTGCGAATTCTGATATATAATTTGCAGTAAGAGAAACGGATATACTGCGAATGGAGATGATTCGGATGAAAACCTGTAAAGAGAAAGCTGTAGAATGGGGAGTATCATATCGTTCCGTAAACGATATGTGCAAGAGAGGAAAAATTTCCGGTGCTATAAAGGTAAAAGGAATCTGGCAGATTCCGGATGATGCGCGTAAACCAGTTGATGGAAGAATTTCCTCCGGGAAGTATTGCAAGAAGATCGCGTCAGCAGATATGAAATCATTGCCGATTGGCATTTCGGATTATATCCGTGCACAGTCGGAATATTATTACGTTGACAAGACGTTACTGATTAAAGCGTTTTTGGATCAGAAGCCATTGGTATCTTTGTTTACCCGACCGAGAAGATTCGGAAAAACATTGAATATGGATATGCTCCGAGTGTTTTTTGAAATTTCGGAGGATGATACCGGTAAGTATTTTACAGATAAGAAGATATGGGAATGTGGCGAAGAATATCGCTCTCATCAAGGTAAGTATCCGGTTATTTTTCTTACGTTTAAAGATGTTAAGTTTGACACGTGGGAGGCAACCATTGACAAGATTCGTGGATTGCTTCAGGAAGAATATGGGAGACATCAAGAACTGCTGGGCAGTGATAAGATATCAAAATATGAAAAAGCTTATTTTGAAAAGATCCTTGATTGTTCTGTAAATGAAGTTGAACTTACGTCGGCGCTTGAGAAGCTATCGAAAATGCTGGCTGTTCATTATGGAAAGGCTCCGATTATTATCATTGATGAATATGATACGCCGATTCAGGAAGGCTATTCTAAAGATTTCTATGAGGAGATCATAGGGTTTATGAGGAATTTCTTTTCGGGAGCGTTTAAGGATAATAAATACCTCTCCTATGGTTTTCTTACCGGCATTCTTAGAATTGCGCAGGAGAGCATTTTCAGCGGACTGAATAATTTGACGGTAAATTCTGTGATGGATGAAGCATATGAATGTTATTTTGGCTTTACCGAAGACGAAGTAGAAGATATGCTCGAATACTATGGCGTGGCAGACAAAGAAAACGAGTTGAAGGAATGGTATGATGGCTATTTATTTGGTAGCTGTGAGATTTATAATCCATGGTCGGTAATTAGTTATATTTCAAAAGGGTGTATTCCGCAGGCTTATTGGGTAAATACCGGAAAGAATGAAATTCTTGAAGATGTTCTTAAGATAGCAACGGATGATATCATTGAAAAGCTTTATTCTCTTTTGCAAGGAACGAAAGTGATTGCAAGAATCGATGAAAATGTTGTGTATCGTTCAATTTCGGAAGATCCGGCAAATATTTATAGCCTGTTATTGGTGGCGGGCTATTTGAACGCTCCGAAAAAGGCGTTGCAGGCAGATGGTTCCTATCTGTGTGAGGTCTCGATTCCGAACAGAGAGATTGCTGCGGTGTATAAGAGTGAGATATTATCACATTTATTACAGATCGGAGCAATCACAAGAACGACCGCGAATCAGATCGCAGAAAGCCTCTATGCGAATGACTACAAGAAATTGCAGAAAGCAATTGCGGAATATATGGATAAATCTGTAAGCTTTTATGATGCTGGTGCAGAGGGTTTTTATCATGGACTGGTACTTGGGTTGATCGCTTTGATGGATAATCAATATAAAATCACATCGAACAGAGAGTCCGGGGACGGAAGATATGATATTAGCTTGTTGCCGAGAACCAATCAATATCCGGGGATCATTATGGAATTAAAATGGAAGAAGAACCTGGAGAAAGAGGCGCTTGAGCAACTTGCAGAGGAAGCCTTACATCAGATTGATGATAGAAGATATGATTCGGAAATGAAAGAAAATAAGGTAAAGGACATTTTGAAATTTGGGATTGCTTTTTCAGGGAAAAAAGTAATGATTAAGACGAAGGATATAGAATGAAAACTTTTTTGATTTTTGGCGTTAATGGCATGGCGGGCCATATGATTGCGCAGTATTTAACAGAACAGGGGCATACGGTGTATGGTTTTGCGAGGCAGGAAGGTTCTGTATGTGAAACGATGATTGGAGATGCCACTAACAAAGAGGATGTGAGGCAGGCGCTTCAGGTACATGCATACGATTATGTAGTAAATGCTATTGGCGTGCTGAACAGGTTTGTGGATGAGCATCCGGCAGATGGCATTTACTTAAACAGTGTTCTGCCGCATTTTCTGGCGGAGGAACTTGCGGATACGAAGACAAAGCTGATTCATATCAGTACGGATTGTGTATTTGAGGGGACGAAGGGGCGTTATACGGAAGCGGATCGACCGGATGCAAGCTCCTATTATGGCAGGTCAAAGGCGTTAGGTGAAGTGTGCGATGATAAGAATCTTACGATTCGCACTTCGATCATCGGACCGGAACTGAAAGCGAATGGAATCGGATTGTTTCATTGGTTTATGATGCAAAAGGCAGAGGTTTTTGGATATCAGAGGGTGATCTGGTCCGGGGTGACAACACTCCAGCTTGCGAAAGTGATTGCGCAGGAGTGTGAGAATCCACAGACGGGACTGTATCATCTTGTGAACAATGATTTTATCAGTAAATATAATCTTTTGAGGCTTTTTGACCGATATTGTAGACAGAAGCCGATACAGATACAGGAAGAACGGATAACCGTAAGTGATAAGACTTTGATCAACACCAGACCGGAGCAACCATTTATGGTTCCGGGCTATGATGAGATGGTTCGGGAGATGGGAGAGTGGATAAGAAATCATCCGGATCTGTATCAGCAATACAAAGGAGTATAGTAATTATGAGAAAACTTAAAGTTATGACAATCGCCGGAACCAGACCGGAACTGATTCGATTGTCAGAGATTATTAAGAAGGCAGATATTTATTTTGATCATATCTTTGTTCATACCGGACAAAATTATGATGCGAGATTGAATGATATATTTTACGACGATTTAGGCATTCGGAAGCCGGATTATTATCTTGGTGTTGTTGGTGACAATCTGGGAGAGACCATGGGAAATATTATTGCAAAGTCCTATTCTTTGATGCAGAAAGTAAAGCCGGATGCGCTTCTGATCCTTGGGGACACCAATTCAGCGTTGTCTGCAATCGCAGCGAAGCGTCTTAAGGTGCCGATTTTCCATATGGAAGCCGGAAACCGATGCTTTGATGAGAATCTTCCGGAGGAGACAAACCGACGGATTGTGGATCATATTTCGGATGTGAATCTTCCGTACACGGAGCATGCGAGACGATATCTGATTGCGGAGGGGGTACGAAAGGAACATATCTATGTTACGGGATCTCCGATGAAGGAGGTAATTCTTGCACATCAGAAGGAGATTGATGATAGCAAAGTCCTGGAAGAACTGGGACTGGAGTCTGGAAAGTTTATTGTTTTATCCGCACATCGAGAGGAGAATATTGATCAGGAGGAGCATTTCGAGAGTCTCATGAATGCTGTAAACAGGATGGCAGAAACCTATCAGATGCCGGTAATCTATTCTCTGCACCCAAGAAGTGCAAAGTTTGTAGAAGAACGTAACTTTGTATTTCACCCACTGGTAAGACAGATGCCACCGTTTAATTTCACAGACTATAGTCATTTGATGAAGCATGCGTTTTGTGTCGTATCGGACAGTGGTACGATGCCGGAGGAGACGGCGGTCAGTCATTTCCCGGCGGTTTGTATCAGGACTTCTACTGAGAGACCGGAAGCGTTGGACAAGGGTGCGTTTGTGATCGGAGGAATTACGGAAGAGTCATTACTTCAGTCGGTTGATATGGCGGTTAAGATGGCGGAACTTGGAGATTTTGGAGAACTGGTACCGGATTATGAGGTTGAGAATGTTTCATCCACAGTAATTCGTATTATTCAGAGTTATACAAGAATTATTGACGATAAGGTTTGGAGGAAAAATGGATGAGCATTTTTGAGGGAAAAACATTGATGATTACCGGAGGAACCGGTTCCTTTGGCAACGCAGTATTAAAGAGATTTTTGGATACGGATATCAAAGAGATTCGTGTATTTTCCAGAGATGAGAAAAAGCAGGACGATATGCGTAAGCTTTATAATAATTCTAAGATTAAGTTTTACATTGGCGACGTCCGTGATATTCGGAGTGTTCAGGATGCCATTTTTGGTGTGGATTATATTTTCAGTGCAGCAGCTTTAAAGCAGGTTCCGTCTTGCGAATTCTTCCCGATGGAGGCGGTTCGGACAAACGTAATCGGAACCGACAATGTGCTTACAGCGGCAATTCAGGCCGGTGTAAAGAAGGTAATCTGTTTATCGACGGACAAGGCTGCATATCCGATTAACGCGATGGGAATCAGTAAGGCGATGATGGAGCGTGTTTTTGTGGCAAAATCAAGAACAACCGAGAGTACGGTGATCTGTGGAACACGATACGGAAATGTTATGTGCTCCAGAGGCTCTGTAATTCCGCTGTTTATTGATCAGATTAAAGAAGGTAAGCCGATCACGGTTACAGATCCGGAGATGACACGTTTTCTCATGAGTCTGGATGAAGCGGTGGATCTGGTAATGTTTGCATTTGAGCATGCACATCCGGGAGATATCATGGTTCAGAAGGCTCCTGCGTGTACGATCGGAACATTGGCACAGGCTATAAGAGAACTATTTCATGATACCAATGAGATTCATTATATCGGAACCAGACACGGAGAGAAGAAGTCAGAGACACTTCTTACGAAAGAAGAATGTATGCATGCATATGATCTGGGAAATTTCTACCGGGTTCCGGCAGATAACAGAGATTTGAATTATGAGCAGTATTTTGAAAAAGGACAGGTAGAGAAAGCAAAGCTTACAGAATTTACATCTGATAATACGACGATGTTGGATGTGGAGCAGGTGAAAGAGAAACTTTTGTCATTGGAATATGTGCGCAATGAATTAGATGCATATTTGAATGGACAGAAGTAGAAACTGATAGATTCAGGAGACGAAGCATGAATATTGCGTTACTTATCGCGGGCGGTAAAGGCGTTCGCATGAATCAGGACATTCCGAAGCAGTTCTTGAACATTAACGATAAACCGGTAATTATCTATACGCTGGAGGCGTTTCAAAAGCACCCGGAGATAGATGAAATTGCGGTTGTCTGTCTTGAAGGATGGCAGGAAATCTTATGGGCGTATGCCAGACAATTTAATATTTCAAAACTGAAATGGGTTGTGGATGGTGGCTTATGCGGTCAGGAGTCGATCCGCAACGGGGTATATGAGTTGGAAAAGCATTATGAGGATGATGATATTGTTCTGATCCATGATGGAATCCGTCCGAATGTTTCGCAGGAAATTATATCAGGGTGTATTGCGCAGTGCAGAATGAACGGATCGGCAGTGACCGTGATTCCGTGTGCGGAGGCGATGTTGCTGCGCGAGGAGGACCCTAATAGTTCTAAAGAAGTGATAAGTAGGGATTCGCTTGCCCGAACGCAGACTCCACAGGCGTTTTCTTTAGGCAAATTATGTTGGGCGCATAGAGAGGCTTTGAAAAGAGGTATTACAAATTCTGTTGCCACATGTACCTTAATGATTGAATTAGGAGAAGAAGTACATTTTTGTGCGGGTTCGGAGAAAAATGTTAAGATCACGACGGTAGAGGATATAGATATTTTTAAGGCTCTCCTTTTGGCAAAAAGAGATGCGTGGTTAAAGTGAGGGAAAAATGGATTTTTTAAATAATACACTTTATAGAGAAGATGTTGATAGTTCGTGCAAGAATATACAAGGAATTCAAAAACTATATGAAACAAGAATTTTTATTACAGGAGCGACCGGATTGGTAGGCTCCTTTCTTGTAGATATTTTGCGACATTTGAACAAAGAATACGAGACACATATACAAATCTATGCAGTTTCAAGAAAAATTGAAAAGCTTGAGGCGCGTTTTGGAAAACAAGATTCATATTTGAAATATGTTGTTGGTGACATTTGTGATAATTTGGATTTTGATACTCCGGTTGATTATGTTATTCATGCAGCTGCTAACTCGTATCCGGCTTTATTTCGAGAGGATCCTACAGGCACAATTATAAAGAGTGTAGAAGGAACAAGAAGGGTTCTTGAAATATCAAAGAAATGTGGTGTAAAAAAGTTTTTATTTGTATCATCTGGAGAGGTATATGGACAATATAAAACAGATGAGGTGGGGCATAGAGAAAATGAGAATGGAGTGGTAGATATTTTGTCATTACGTTCTTGTTATCCGCTGGGAAAGCAAATTGCAGAAAATTTATGTATATGCTATGGAGAGCAATATCATTTACCCATTGTTATTGCAAGATTATGTCATACTTTTGGTCCAAATGCATTGGATTCAGATAATCGTGCACATATGCAATTTATTCGAAGTGCTGCTTTAAACAACAATGTTGTATTAAAAAGTGAAGGTCTACAAGAAAGATCTTATTTATATATAGCTGATAGTGCATCTGCAATTTTTTCAGTGTTACTTTGTGGAGAGGTGAATCAGGCATATAATGTCTCTTCTTTGGAAAAATTGACAATAAGAAAATTTGCAAAAATTTGTGCTACGCTTTCAAAAAAAAACGTTTATATGCAATTACCGACTAATGAAGAATATATGGAGAGAAGTCCAATTGAACGACAGATTTTAGATGGAAGTAGATTGAGGGCTCTTGGATGGAATGCAAATTTTTCTATTAAAAAGGGAATTTCGCATTCTATTGAAATATTAAAGGATATAGGAAAAGTATAAATTTTGTGTATGGTGCAGGAAAACGCTACAATGATTACAGAAGCGGATTTTATTGTACGCAGAATCTGGACCTTGTCAAAGAATGGGCAGTATCAGAAAATCAGGAAGGAACTCAAGAAAACCGGGAGATATTTATATGTTGCAAATATTGGACGAGGAGATGAAGGCGGATGATCCACGCATACGATGAAATTTATCTTGGAAAAGCGCAGATGACTTTGGCATGGATGTTTGATTATGCAGTAAATGGATGTAGGATAGATGTGGAAGAATTTTATCGCATGTTTCTGACCTCCGCATATGTGCATCGGTTCGAAAAAGGAAATTGTTCGGTAGTAGCTGGATTGTCCGGGGTAGAACTGGCACAGAGAGTAATCTGGGAGAGAACACCGGATGAAGAACTCCCACAACCTGCATTTTCGCTTGTGCGCAAACCGGAAGATTTGCTGGAATTAGAGACGTTGCAATAAGCTTTGGAAAATGTAAAGCCATGGTAACCACTCCTTTTTAAAAAGGTTGATTATCATGGCTTATTCCTATTATGCTTCCACAAGCATAGTTTTTACAGCTTCTTCATATTCTTCTTCGGAATATTTTGTGAGAATCTTTTCTTTTGTTAACCCAAGCGAAATCATATTTTGAATTGCACGAATTCGTTCAGTCTTTTGTCCTTCCTCGCGTAATCGTTCTGATTCAAGTTGTAAAATTTTACCGCCCATAAGATCACCTAGCCTCTCTCTAATTTTTTCATTATTTTTTGGAATGATATAATCTGCAATCTTTTCGATAAGTATAATGATATCGATATAAAGAGTTGATTTCTTATCATCCGTACATTGCTCTAACGCATCACTGATTTTTTGATAGTCCGTTAATAATTGCTCCAGCTTTTTTGTGTTACTGCCCGAATTTTTCAGGTAACTTTCATACCGTAGAATGTGATATGGAAGAAGTATTAACAGTTGTTTTTCGAATATCGAATCCACAGTATAGTTTTGTGCCCGCAGGATTGGCACACGATAGAGTATCTGTTGACTGTCTGCAAATTTTACGATTGCTTCGTGGTAATCAGGAAGACTATGCTCCCGGTGATTTCGAATATACAGAACACATGATTGCGGAAATTCGATTTCAAAAGTTTCATTGTTTTTCTGTGCAAGTTCCAGTGCTATGGAAAAATCGTATTCAAACATCCGGATTACCATTCGTCCGTCGAGTGAGGACTGACATTCAAGATGATAAGTGCAGTCTTCAATCTGGAGAATGGAATCGGTGATGATTTTTCCAAGCTTTTCATAGTGTTCATTCCGCAATTGTTGAAAGTGGATATCTTCCGGATAATTCGTCTGAAACACTTCATTGATCAGCGGAATGAGAAGGTATGGCATTTTCTGGGCGATGGTTCGAAAGACATCGTCGAAAATAGTGCCATGGACTTCCTTATTTGCTTCTGTAGTTACATCTTTGGTTTTCCCCATGTAATATGTTACCTTTCCTTAAGTATATATCAAAAAGAGCTGATTTAACAGTCTTTTGTGACCTGAAAATAATTTAAAGTAAGTTATTAAATTTTAAAAATTGATTGGTAATGCGGGCGATATACCCAAGCATATGAAACATTTTGAACATGTAATCATAGAACTACATAAATAAATGCTATGGGCGCATTATAGCATTTATGTTGCGTTATGTCGAGACATTTTAGAAACATAAGAGATTTATATTACATAAAGACGTGGCGCTATATTAGTCGTTGAATTATGCTCCTCATAGGTGTAGTATTATTTATGGAACTTTAGTACTAGTGCAAAAAGGAGTTACAGATGAAAAAATGTTTGACTTGTGGAATGGAAAATTCCGATGACAGTTTATTCTGTGCAGGCTGCGGAACCCGGCTGCCAGCTGCGCCAGAACCGGAAGCAGCACAGGAGCAGAACGTAGCTGCACCAGAACCGGAAGCAACGCAGAAACAGAACGTAGTTGCCCGGGAACCGGCACAGAGTGAGACCAATCCAACAGAGAATGTCACAAACAATGCTGCAAATAATGTGGTAAATGATCCGGGCAATTATGCAGGCTACAATGTGCCGAATAATATGCCAAATAATACGCAAAACAACATGGTTAACAACACACCAGTCCCGGCAAAGAAAAAGGGACTCAATAAGAAAATCTTTATCCCAATCGCTGCGGTCCTTGCAGTAGTCCTTATCGTAGGTGTCGTTGGTGTGGTCCGTATCAACGGTTTTAAGAATTATGTTGCGGCTTTTGAGAAGGAATGTGCTGCATATATGTCACTCGGAAAATACGAGAGTGAATATGAGCAGGACATGGACGATGCCAAAAGCATTATTTCCGGCTTTAAATTTTGGAAGACTGGAAGTCAGAGAGAAAAAATGCAGCAGCTGAGCGATGAAATTTCTGCATTGAATGCAAAAGTTGCAAAGTATCAGAAGGCATACGAAGAAGCAACAGCTAAGATGGAGAAAGACAGCAAGTATTTTCTTGGTGATTATGAAGATAAGTACAATGAGGCAAAGGCGGACTGCGAGAGTGCTCTCAAGGATTTCGATGAACATGAGAGCCGGAAAGAGACAGAGGCTTTTAGCAAGCTCGTGGATGAGATTATTGACTACAATAAGACAGAGGGAGACAACATGCTGTCTTATGTTGAAGACGGTGCGGATGATGTCTATTCCTGTGAGGAATTTCTGCTTGGACAGAGTGCCGAGAAAGTGAGGAGTGCTTACAATGCAGGAAACTTCAAAGAGGAGAAGCAGGAGTATGATAACTACCAGAGTCTGGACTATAAATTTACAACCCCTGGAAATATTTTAAATTATGATCAGGTGGATGTGTCACAGGACAAGCAGATCAATCTGTATGTGAACAGTGACAACAAAGATGAGAGCTGGAACAAGGATTCATTTGTGATCTATGAGAAAAAAGATGATTCGGATGAATGGGTTAAATGTTCAATTTCGGATGTAAAGCAGATCGAAGGAAATATGTCCATTGATCTTGTAGCAGATATCAGTGACAGTATGAGCTGGCAGTTTGGTTCTATGCAGGATTGTCTGAACCAGTTCACAGAGGCAACGGAGGATGATACGAATCTGGGATTATCTACAATCTCATCCATATATTCTAGAGAACTGACTTTTACAACGGACAAGAATTCGGTGGAGACGGCAATCAACAACCTGGAGTGTGAAGGACTTACTTCTTTATATCAGTCTCTGTATTCGTCTGTTTTGTACACAGCGACAGCGACCGGTTCCCGTTGTGTTGTGGCTTTTACGGATGGTATGAACGTACCATATGGTTCCGGTTATGATTATGATGAAGATGATGTTATTAACATTGCAAATACGTATCAGATTCCGGTGTATATCATTGGAATCGGTGATGATGTAGAAGATGGTGTGCTGCGCAATATCGCAGAATCCACTGGCGGATTTTATCACAATATTTATGATGTTTCCGAACTGTATGATATTTATGAGCAGATTTATGAACAGCAGAAAAGTATTTATCAGATCAATTACAGCAGTGAATTGAAAAACAAAGATAACCGTCAGGTCTATGTATATGGCGAGAGCAATGACGGTGCGGATGTGATCCGTTTCCAGAGCGCAATCGATGCAGAAGTGTTAGCAGATGCATATGGAGATGGCAGTGAATTCAGTGCCTCTGATCTGGCTGCTTTTTATACCAAGAAGAAATATCTGTCCCAGTATGAATTGGAAAATATTACAAGCGTGCAGGATGTTCAGACCATTATCAATATTTATTATGCAAAGAATGATTACAAGTTCGGAAATGAAGAGGTTCTTGCACAAATGAAAAAGCTGGGTGTCATTACGAAAAACGGAACCAAGGATATGAACGGCGCGGTAAAGAAAATGAAGAAGAATGCTACTTTATATAAGAATCTTATGGCATTGCACAATTACCGTTATGAGCTGTTTTATAACATTGGATACGATGCATATTATAACAGTGGATGCACGGATTATTTGGATTTTAAAGCGGAAGTAAACCAGCAGGTGGGTGAAAGCGCGGATTCCACACGATACAAAGATATTATGAAAAAGATTTATAAGAGATTGCAGAACGAATACTAATTGCGTTTTTAAAAGCGTACTTTTCAATAAGCTATGGATAGAGTATACTATTCATAGCTTATTATTTATTGGAGAAAACGCAGATGGGAATTTATGTAAATCCTGGAAATGAAGAATTTAAAAGAGCGGTAAATTCAAAAATATATGTAGACAAGACAATGCTTCTTGCTTTCACAAACCAGAATTTAAAATCGGAGCATCAGAACATCTGCGTCAGCCGTCCCCGCCGTTTCGGAAAATCCATGGCGGCAAATATGCTGGTGGCATATTATGGAAAAGGGGATGATTCCTATGAATTGTTTAAACCCTTTAAAATTGCAAAAGATCCTGATTTTAAAAAGCATCTGAATCAATACAATGCGATTCATCTGAATATGCAGCAGTTTCTTGGGCGGACAGAATCCGTGGAGGAAATGATGGAACTGATTTCCAGAAAAGTGGTACGGGAGCTGAAAAGGGAGTTTCCACAGGTCACATATTATGAGGAAGATCTGGTATCGGTTCTGGAAGAAATCTATTCCCAGACGCGGAGCTATTTTGTTTTCGTGATTGATGAATGGGATTGTATTTTTCGGGTGAACCCGATGGATGCGCAGGCGCAGAAAAAGTATCTCAACTTTCTCAGGGATTTGCTAAAAAATCAGCCTTACTGTGTGCTTGCCTACATGACCGGCATCCTCCAAATTAAAAAATACGGCGAACATTCCGCTCTGAACATGTTCGACGAATACTCCATGACCAACCAGCGCGAACTGGCAGAGTTTACCGGTTTCACAGAATCTGAAGTGCAGGAACTCTGCCAGCAGTACGATATGCCATACGACAAGACGAAACAATGGTATGATGGCTATGATTTAAAGGGGGTGCAGATTTACAATCCACGTTCTGTTGTCATGTCAATGCTTGGTCATGACTATGACAGCTACTGGACAAAAATAGAGACGTATGAGGCATTAAAGAAATACATCCAGATGAACCAGTATGGGTTAAAAGAACTGACCACCCGATTGGTTGCGGGGGAACACATCCCGGTAAATCCGGATAAATTCCAAAATGACATGACAACGTTTGCCAGTGCGGACGATGTACTCACGTTGTTGGTTCATCTGGGCTATCTGACATATGATTTTTACGCACAGACTGTCTGTATCCCAAATCAGGAAGTGCAGAAAGAGTTTATTAACTGTATCGAGGACGGAGGCTGGGAACCGGTGATGGCGGCCATTCGACAGTCAGAGGATTTGATGGAAGCTACACTTCGTGGTGATGAAGAATATGTTGCACAACAAATTCAGCGGGTGCATGAAGATAATATTTCCATTCTGAAATATAACAACGAAAATTCCCTGGCATGTGTACTTTCACTGGCATACTATGCAGCAAAGAAAACGCATGAGATTTACCGGGAAGTAGCAGGCGGAAAAGGGTTTGCAGATCTGGTGTTTGTTCCGAGAAAGCATGTGGAAAATCCGGCTATGATTGTGGAGTTAAAATGGGATCAGTCTGCACAGACAGCACTTGATCAGATCCGGGAGAAAAAGTATGACAAGACATTAAAAGGATACCATGGAAGCATGCTTCTGATCGGAATTAATTACAGGAAAGCCGAAAAAACTTATACCTGCAGGATAGAAACGGAGACGATAGAAAAATGAACCAGTATATATTTACCCCAACCGGATTTTACCCGGACACACAGGAAAAAGAAACTTTGGAGAAGCGCTACGAAATCTTATATCACATGGGATTTTCCAAGCGGTCAAAAGAAATGTCTTCATCGGAGTTGTTTTTATATGAACTGTCAGAGGCATTTTTCCAGTGTCTTACAGAAATGCCGGAACTGGAACTGACAAGAGAAGCGACACATGTGGTGCCGGATGAGGAACATCTTGAGCATCTGCTTTCGTCAGTTCCTTATGCGATCGGGGCAGAATATATTGACCGTAAGTGGATTGCCGGAGTATTTTCGCAGCTGGAGCAGATTTTTCAGAGGGAAATTTCAGGTTATAAAGGCAGTGTGGAATTGTATCTCACAGAGCAGAACCAGAAGCTGCATGTACCGGAGAGGATCTTTCTGCATCTGGTAGAAAATAAAGATGGCGAAGATCCGTTTGTTTTTATGGCAACCTATGCTTCGCTCGGAGAGGACCATGCCGTGCATCATATGCCGCTGAAATACGCACTGACCGAATATCAGGATGACAGAGATAAGCTGCTGGCATTGTTGTCCTGCCTGAACCGTGCGGCAGAGGTGTCGGATCTGATTGCAGAACTGGTAGAAAGCGGGGAGATGTTCCATGTTCTGCGTTTTACAGGGAAAGAGGCATATCAGTTTCTGCGTGATGTGGAAAAAATCGAACAGACCGGGATTCTCTGTCGGATTCCGAACTGGTGGAGAAAGCGTGCAATGGAGTGTTCGGTAGAAATCCGGCTGGGCGAAAAGAAACCTGCCATGGTAGGAGTTGATTCGTTGATTTCGATGCAGCCACAGCTGTGTGTGGACGGAGAGGCACTTACGAAAAAAGATGTGGAACTTCTGCTGGCGCAGACGGAGGGGCTGGCATTTCTCAAAGGTAAGTGGGTAGAGGTAAATCATAAAAAACTGCGGGAACTTCTGAAACGCATGGATGGCATGGACACCAGCATCACACTGAGGGAAGCTTTGCAGATGGAAATCGGAAATGGAAAAAAGATTTCCGCAGATGTAGGTGCGCTTGTGACCAACGGGGCATGGCTTTCCAAAATGTTGCGCAACTTGCGAAAACCATCCGGCATCCGTTCGGCAGCAGTGCCGAAAACTGTTCATGCAACGCTTCGTCCATATCAGAAGGATGGGTATACGTGGCTGAATTATATGCAGAAACTGGGATTTGGTGCATGCCTGGCAGACGATATGGGACTTGGAAAAACACTTCAGGTTCTGTGCTATCTCGAAAAAATGAGAAAATCAGACAAAGGTGCAAAAACGCTTCTGGTCGTTCCGGCATCCCTGATCGGAAACTGGCAGAAGGAGGCAGCAAAGTTTGTCCCCGATATGACGATTCAGGTTATTCACGGAAAGACATCTGCGCAGCTTGCACAGGAATTTGATGCAGGGGCTGCATTCCTTACGATAACGACATATGGCATGGTTTCCCGCATCAAAGCATTTCAGGAAACGATGTGGGACTGCGTGATTCTCGATGAGGCACAGGCAATCAAAAATCCGGGCACGAAACAGACACGCGAAATCAAAAAACTGCAGGCACAGATGCGGATTGCCATGACCGGCACGCCGATTGAAAATGACCTGACCAATTTATGGTCGTTGTTTGATTTTATAGATCATGGTCTGCTTGGGACATCCAAAGAGTTCCATGAGTTTACGAAAGGACTGGAAGAAAATCCACAGGGATATGCAAAGTTAAAGTCCATGATTACCCCGTTTATGCTCCGTCGTGTCAAGACGGACAAGACCGTTATTGCAGATCTTCCGGAAAAGGTGGAAATGACGGATTTTGCACAGCTGACCAGAAAACAGACCATTTTGTACCGCAAGGTGGTTTCGGATATGGAGCAGAAAGTCCGGCAGATGGAGGCAGAACACAGCATTTCCCAGTTTGCCAAAAAAGGGATTGTGCTTACGGCAATCATGAAGTTAAAACAGATCTGCAACCATCCGGATCAGTATCTGGGACAGGATGTCTATACACCATCAGAGAGCGGAAAATTTCAGCTTTTGAAAGAAATCTGTGAGACAATCTATGAAAAGCGTGAGCGCGTGCTGGTTTTTACGCAGTTTAAGGAGATTGCGGACGATCTGGCAGCGTATCTGGAGACCGTTTTTCATGCTAAGGGCTATGTGCTGCACGGAGGAACACCGGTGGCGAAGCGGACGGAAATTGTGGATGCATTTCAGGGAGAAGCCTATGTACCGTTTATTGTACTGTCTGTCAAAGCGGCGGGAACGGGACTGAACCTGACGAAAGCCAATCATGTCATTCATTTTGACCGCTGGTGGAATCCGGCAGTAGAAAATCAGGCAACGGACCGGGCATTCCGGATCGGGCAGAAAAAAGATGTGATCGTACATAAATTTGTCTCTCAGGGAACGATTGAGGAGAAAATAGATGCGATGCTGGAATCCAAAAAGGAACTGGCGGAAAATGTGATCGGAAGCGGTTCCGAAAAGTGGATTACGGAGTTAAGTAACGAAGAATTGTTCTCATTATTGAGATTGGAGTAAACAGTATGCGAAGATATTGGGAAATTGATCAGACATTTGCCCAGCCGAGTGAATCTCTGTTAAAGAAAAATTTAAAAGAGAGTGTAAAAAAGCAAAAGGGAAAGGGGAATAAGCTGGAGCCGGTTGTTATTTCCGGCAGGACAATTGCAAAAAGCTGGTGGGGCAAAGCATGGTGTGACAATCTGGAGCGCTATGCAGATTTTGCGAGCCGGCTGGAGCGCGGGAAGCGCTATGTGCGGACCGGGACAGTAATCGACTTGAAAATCCAGAAAGGAAAAATCATTGCAAGAGTGCAGGGAACCAGAAAAACTCCCTACCGTGTGGAAATCCGTATCAGCCCGCTCACAGAGAAAAAGTGTGAAGCGATTCTTGAACGGTGCGGTAAGATTGAGACTCTGGAACGATTACTGTCCGGTGATTTTCCGGATGAAATGAAAGAACTGTTTCAGGGAGAGGATGGTCTTTTTCCACAGCCAAGTGAGATCAGTTTTCAGTGCAGCTGCCCGGACTGGGCACTGATGTGCAAACATGTGGCAGCAGCACTATATGGTGTGGGGGCACGGCTTGACACAAATCCGGCATTGTTTTTTGAATTGCGTGGAATCGAGATCGGGCGGTTTGTGGATGTGGCACTTGCCAATCGTGTGGAACGAATGCTTGAGAACGCACAGAAACCAAGTGCAAGAATTATGGAGGATGAAGAGGCGGCACAGAAACTGTTTGGTGTATTTGGGAGGGCATAACAATGGGAATGCTTTGATTAAGATGAAAATCATTTCAATAACAGGACCGATGGAAAATTTTTCAAAGGCCCTGTTTTTTTGAAACTTTTTCTGAACGCTCCTGCGTCTAATAAATAGAAAGGAGAAATGGCAGCATGACAGGAAACAAAATAAGTAAAGCCATCGAACAGGAAATTTTATCATCCTACGAGAAACTTTACCGACTTGCCTTTTCTTATATGAAAAATGAGCAGGATGCCATGGATGTTGTACAGGAAAGCGTGTACAAGGCCATGAAGAATGCGAGGCAGGTCAAAGATGAAAAGTACATAAAGACATGGCTGTGGCGTATAACAATCAACACAGCGGTGGATGCCACAAGAAAGCAGTCGAAATTCGTGAGTGATGAACAGGTAGCCGAGGAAGGTCGGGAAGATCACTATGAGGACATGGATGTTTTGAATGCTTTGGAAACACTCGATGAAAGAGAAAGAAAAGTGATTATCCTGAAGTATTTTGAAGAGTGGACCATCGGAGATATCGCAGCAATGCTGAAAGAAAATCCGAACACCGTGAAATCAATACTATACCGCAGTTTAAAAAAATTAAAAGTGAAAGTAGAGGAGCAGATCGCATGAGCAAATTAGATGAAATGAAAAAAAATTACCAGAATATAGAAATTCCGGAAGAATTAAAGGAAAGAGTGGAAAAAGGCATAAGTGAAGGAAAGCAGGCGAGTAAGCACCGTATTCTTCCATTTGCAAAAGGAATCGGCATTGTAGCTGCCGCATGTGCCGCACTTGTTGTTACCGTGAATGTGAATCCTACGGTCGCACAGGCTATGGAGGGCGTTCCGGTACTTGGCTCGATCGTAAAAGTGGTGGATTTTACGACTTATTCTGACAAGCAGGAAAATAAGCAGATGGAAGCAAATGTGAAGGTGCCGGAGGTAGAAGTTGTCGGAAAGGACGGGAAAGTTCTGACGAAAGAATCCAAGGAACTGAATGCGGAGGTTTCCGGATATCTGAATGATATTATCAAACAGTACCAGAGGGATGTTGCAGCGGTAGCTGATGGAAGCCAGGGACATGAAGCAGTAACTTCGGATTATCGTATTGTGACAGACAATGACAAACTGTTCAGCCTGCGTGTTGATACGGAGATTGCCATGGGCGGTTCCAACAGCTTTACGAAGATTTATAATATTGACAAAGAAACAGGAAAGCTGATTACATTGAAGAATCTGTTTGCAGATGGAAGCAATTACAAGACCCGTATTTCCGACAATATCAAAAAACAGATGCGTGAGCAGATGAAAAAAAATGACAATCTTAATTATTTCCTTGATGATGGGGAAAAGGAGTGGGATTTTGAAAAGATTGCGGATGATGCCAATTTCTATATCAATGATAAGGGCGAGCTGACCTTTGTTTTTGACAAATATGAAGTGGCCCCTGGATATATGGGAATTGTCGAGTTTTCTGTTCCGACAGATGCACTGTCTGATATTGTAAAAGATGGATATTTGCAGTAAGTCTGTTGAAAAAACAAAAAATAATATTAAACATGCATAAATTTTTTGAAAACTCGTTGCGTTTTTTGTAACTTATGATATAATAAGTACATGGTACATCCAATAGGAGTACTAAATACACAGCAAAGGGGTTGGGCATCATGAGAATCACAATTACCGGAAGAAATATTGAATTGACAGAGGGACTTAAGGCAGCCGTGGAGGAGAAACTTTCTAAGCTGGAGAAGTATTTTACCCCAGACACAGATGTCTTTGTTACATTGAGCGTGGAGAAGGAGCGCCAGAAAATTGAGGTAACAATTCCAATCAAGGGCCATATAATTCGTTCTGAGCAGGTAAGCAACGATATGTATGTATCCATTGATTTAGTAGAAGAAGTAATCGAGCGTCAGCTGAGAAAATATCGTACAAAGCTGGCTTCTAAGAAAATGAATGTAGCGGATAGCTTTACACCGGATTTCATCGATGCAGATGATGAGGACGATGAAGAAGTTAAGATTGTTCGTACCAAGAGATTTGGTATGAAACCAATGTATCCGGAAGATGCATGTGTACAGATGGAACTTACCGGACATGATTTCTTCGTATTCCGCAATGCAGAGACCGACGAAGTCAATGTTGTATATAAGAGAAAAGGAAATACATTTGGTTTGATTGAGCCTGAGTGCTAGTACTTAATTGAATGACGTTAATCCCGCAGATTCCGAGGAGTCTGCGGGATTTTTGCTGTAATGAAATATTGATAAAAATCGAGAAAAACACAAAAATAGACAAAATCGTGACGATTTTCCTATTGACTATTTTAAAGGTTATGATATTCTGATAGCGGATACTGTATAAAAGAGGGGGATACACAGTTTCTGAGCATAAATTGGAGATGGGTTTAGGAAATACTTTATGGGAAAAATGCAAGCAAAAGATAAGGTTCACATTTATCTTCAGGAAATTCTGATGGGTGAGGCTTTTTTACATGAGATAGAAAAGTGGCTTATTGAAGTAGAAGATGAACGGATGAGATTATTGGGGAGATTACTCTTTGAGATTGAAATATCGGAAGAGGAATTTCATGATACGCTGTATGAGTATGGAAGCTTGTTGACGGAAAAAAATTATCTTGGAAGAAAGCTTTTTGAAGAACTTGTTTTATTTATGTCTAAGACAGCAGAATTGAAAAGTGAATATTGAAAATGAATGGCCACAAGTCAAAATGTTACTAATAAACAGACGAATGTTATTGTGACCATCCTGATTTATGCGAGGGAACCGGCGGACTGCCGGTTCCTTTTTTCTGTATAGGAAATTGTTTTGGAATTCTCCATACAGTAAAAGCAAGCGCACACTTTATGCATAGTGCTGTCAATATGCAAAAAAGTGTGCAAAAAATCAGAACCCCTTGTTTTCTGATGTGAGATGTTTATAATTACTAAGAGATGATACAGTACCTGCATCATTTTATTTTAAGCAGAGGAGATCAGAAACTATGGATATCGTAGTATTAGCCGGAGGATTGAGCACAGAGCGTGACGTATCCTTCAAAACAGGAAGTATGGTAGCAGCAGCACTCAAGGAAAATGGACACCGTGTCATTTTGCTGGATGTGTTTATGGGATATAGCGATAAGGAAGAGAATCTGGATGGCATTTTTGACCGTGCAGATGCAATCAGTGTAAAAGTAGACAACATTCCGGAGGTAGCACCGGATCTGGCAGCAGTAAAAGCTTCAAGAAAAGACCAGTCTCCTTGTTTCTTCGGACCAAATGTCATTCGTATGTGCCAGATGGCAGACATTGTGTTTATGGCTTTGCACGGAGAGAACGGAGAGAACGGAAAGCTTCAGGCAGCATTTGATCTGTTTGGAATCAAATATACAGGAAGCGATTATCTGAGCAGCGCTATTGCCATGAACAAAGATATGGCAAAGCAGCTGTTTGCATATGGTGATATTCCGGCACCGAAGGGAATTGGAATGACAAAGGAAACAAGAGAAGACGATGTGACCAAGCTTGGACTGACACTTCCGTGTGTTGTAAAGCCATGTTGTGGAGGATCCAGTATCGGTGTCACAATCGTAAGAGATGCTGCAGAGTTTAAGGCGGCTTTGGATGAGGCATTCAAGTGGGAAGATCATCTGATTATTGAAGAGTATGTAAAGGGACGTGAATTTTCTGTCGGTGTGCTTGAAGGCAAAGCACTGCCGGTAATCGAGATCGCACCGATCCAGGGATTCTATGACTACAAGAACAAGTACAAAGCAGGAAGTGCAGTTGAGACTTGTCCGGCAGATTTACCGGAAGAAATTTCTGCCAAAATGCGCAGATACGCAGAGCGCGTTGCAGAAGTCATCGGATTGGATACATACTCACGTTCGGACTTTTTGCTGGATGAGAACAATCAGATTTACTGTCTGGAGGCAAACACACTTCCTGGCATGACACCGACAAGTTTATTGCCACAGGAAGCAGCTGTCATCGGCATCAACTTTAATGAGCTGTGTGAGAAACTGATCGAGATTTCACTTCGTAAATATGAGGGATAATGATGTTTGGATGTTATACAAGAAATAAAGTAGACAACGAAATGCCAAATCTTACATTGGAGAATATTGCAAATGCATGCGAAGGAACTTATGTAGGAGATCCGTCAAAAAAACAGAAAATCATTACCGGTGCTGTGACAGACAGCCGTAAGGTAGAGGAAGGTTTTCTGTTTATTCCAATCAAAGGAGAGCGCGTGGATGGACACGATTTCATTCCGTCTGTATTTGAAAAAGGCGCGCTGGCTGTGCTTTCCGAGCATGAACTGGAAAATCCGGCAGGACCATATATTCTCGTGGAATCTTCCACAGAAGCAATGAAAAAGATTGCTGCTTTTTACCGTGAGGGACTGGACATTAAAGTTGTTGGCATTACCGGAAGTGTTGGAAAAACAAGTACAAAGGAAATGATTGCTTCGGTTCTTTCACAGAAATATGAAGTGCTTAAGACGGCAGGCAATTTCAATAATGAAATCGGTCTTCCGCTTACAATCTTCCAGATTAAGAAAAAGCATCAGGTGGCAGTTCTCGAAATGGGAATTTCCGATTTTGGCGAGATGCACCGTCTCGCAGCAATGGCACAGCCGGATGTCTGTGTGATCACAAATATCGGACTATGTCATCTGGAAAATCTTGGAACAAGAGACGGAATCCTGCAGGCAAAGACCGAAGTCTTCGAGCATATGCAGCCGGATGGAACCGTTATTTTAAACGGAGACGATGATAAACTCTGCACGAAAAAAGTAGTAAATGGCAAACCGACAATCTTTTATGGATTAGAGCAGGCGGCTGCAATTTCTGCAACGGGTGAACCGATGGCAGAGAAAAGCATTTATGCGACCGATGTAAAGAATCTCGGGTTAGAGGGCATGCAGGCAAAGATTCATACCCCGCAGGGCGATTTTGATGCACATATTCCGATTCCGGGTGAGCATAATGTATATAATGCATTGGCAGGAACTGCAGTCGGACTGCAGCTTGGACTGACAATCAGGGAGATTGCTGCCGGTATCGCAGCAGCGCAGACCATTGCAGGAAGAACCAATCTGCTGCATGTTAACGGAATGCTGGTTATTGATGACTGTTACAATGCCAATCCGGTATCCATGAAAGCTTCCATCGATGTACTATCACATACATCTGGCAGAAAAATTGCTGTCCTCGGTGATATGGGAGAGCTTGGAAGTGATGAGAAGGAGCTGCATTATGGTGTAGGAAGAGCTGTGGCAGAGTCCGGTATCGATGTGCTTTTTGCAGCAGGAGAACTTGCAGAGCAGTATGCATTGGGTGCAAAATTAAATGAAAAATGCGAGGTTCATTATTTTAAGACGAGAGAGGAAATGATGCCGGAATTGCAGGCATACGTTCGGGAAGGTGATGCAATTCTGGTAAAAGCATCTCATTTCATGGAATTCCCGAAAGTTGTTTCGGCATTGACAGAGTAGGAAACTCTCCGTTAAAATAAAAGGCAAGAGTATCATAGAAAGAAGAGGTAAAAACGATGGCAAATCCAGTTGTTACATTTACAATGGCGGATGGAAGCGTAATGAAAGCAGAGCTTTATCCGGAAGTTGCACCAAATACAGTCAATAATTTTATCAGCCTTGTGAAAAAAGGCTTTTACGATGGACTGATTTTTCACCGTGTAATCAAAGGTTTTATGATTCAGGGTGGAGATCCGGAAGGCACCGGTATGGGTGGCCCTGGTTATGGTATCAAAGGCGAGTTCGCACAGAATGGCGTGAAGAATGATTTGAAGCATACGGCAGGCGTTCTCTCCATGGCACGTTCGATGATGCCAAATTCCGCAGGCAGCCAGTTCTTTATCATGCACAAGGATGCACCACATCTTGATGGTGGCTATGCTGCATTTGGAAAGATTATTGAAGGACAGGATGTTGTGGATGCAATTGCGGAGACAGCAACCGATTATAGCGATCGTCCATTAGAGGATCAGGTAATGAAGACCGTTGTTGTGGAGACTTTTGGTGAGGAGTATCCGGAACCGGAGACAATGTAAGAAAAGAGAAGGCAGATTTCATAGGTTTCTATGGAATCTGTTTTTTTCTAATCATGTCAGATTTTCATAGAAAATCTGATGTTTAAATATCGAGGAAATGAACAATGAAATGGCTTGGTGGACCGACACTTACAACAATTTTATATATTGAGGGCGAATGGAACCCGGTTTTGCTTCCGGATGAAATGGATGGAGCCTTTTTCTATGATGGATACAAGGACATGCAGCAGATGGAAACGTCATTTGCAAGCGGAGAGATACAAAAAGCAAATTGCCTGCTGATTGCAGCAGTCGATGAAACGCTGGCATGGGGCATGGAGAGAAATATTGCGGCGGCTGCCTATGCAAACCCGCTTTTTCCGGGACAGACATTCTCTGGCTGTACGATGGTAATTGAGGGATTTGAGGAAGTGGATGCGGATTTTCTGGTGCGTATTTTTGAACGGTTTCACCATATTCCATGGACGATTGCGGTGACGAAACGGTGCGTAATCCGGGAATTTTGTATGGAAGATCTGGATGCACTGATCTCTTTGTATGATCAGCCGGGCGTGACCTATCAGCTGGATGCAAAGGGACAGCGGCAGCCGGGATATATCGAGCCACTGTTTGCAAGAGAGGAAGAGGCGGAGTATCAGCAGGCATACATCACACATATGTATGGATACTATGGATATGGGATGTGGCTTGTGTTCGACCGCACGACGGGAAATCTGATTGGCCGGGCCGGATTGGAACACCGGGATTTTGACGGGCAGACGGAACTTGAGATGGGATATGTGATCGCTCCGGCATGGCAGGGGCAGGGCATTGCTACAGAAGTCTGTGGTGCAATTATAAAATTTGCAAGGGAAGAACTGGATTTTCCAAGGCTGAATGCACTGACAGATGCAAAAAATGCGGCATCGATTGTGCTGCTGGAGAAATTGGGATTTGCTTATACAGAAGATTCCGATGCGGCAGGCAGCCGGATGCGACGTTATGTATACAACTTTGAGCACAAAAAACCATACAGATATTCTTGCAATAGTACCAAAAATAAAATATAATTATCTATTATATTTAGGGTGAATAAGATTAAGTAAGTGGGTGAACAGATGGCAGACATTTCTACAGAAGAATTGGAACGAATTGAGCAGGAGTTTCATTCGGATACCGGAAGCATTAAAACAATTAAAGAATTTGTAAAACCAGAGGATTTGTACGCAGAACTGATCGCAGGAATTCGCAAGTATCATCCTTCTGCAGACATCAGCCTAATTGAAAAAGCATACAAGGTTGCATATGCAGCACATGATGGACAAGTGCGTAAATCGGGAGAAGCTTATATTATACATCCGTTGTGTGTTGCAATCATTCTTGCAGAACTTGAGTTGGATAAGGAGACGATTGCCGCAGGATTATTGCACGATGTTCTCGAAGATACCGTTATGACGGAGAATGAGATGCGGGCAGAGTTCGGTGATGAAGTCCTTCTTCTGGTGGATGGTGTGACAAAGCTGCAGCATCTGCATTTGACAGACAGTACAAAGAATCCGAAAGAAAAGAATGCGGATCGTCTGGAGATGCAGGCGGAAAATCTGCGTAAGATGTTTCTTGCGATGGCAAAGGATATCCGTGTTATTTTGATCAAACTGGCGGACCGTCTGCACAATATGCGTACGCTGAAGTATCAGTCGCGTGAGGCACAGCTTCGTATTGCGAGGGAAACGCAGGAAATTTATTGTCCGATTGCCCAGAGACTTGGTATCAGTAAGATTAAAATCGAACTGGAAGATCTCTCACTGAAATATCTTGAACCGGAAGCCTATTATGATCTGGTAGAGAAGGTAGCCTTGCGCAAGGATGTCAGAGAAGGATATGTGAAGAAACTGGTTGATCAGGTACGTGAGCAGATTGAGGAAGCCGGGATCAAGGCAGATATTTCCGGTAGAGCAAAACACTTTTTCTCTATTTACAAGAAGATGGTCAATCAGGACAAGACGATTGACCAGATTTATGATCTGTTTGCCATTCGTATCATCGTGGATACGATCAAGGACTGTTATGCAGCACTTGGTATCATGCATGAAAAATATAAACCGATTCCGGGACGTTTCAAGGACTACATTGCGATGCCAAAACCGAATATGTATCAGTCTTTGCATACGACAGTAATTGGACCGAGCGGACAGCCTTTTGAGATTCAGATTCGTACATTTGAGATGCACCGTACCGCAGAATATGGTATTGCGGCGCATTGGAAATATAAGGAAGCCAACAATGGCGGTGCGACTTCCACCACTGTAACGGAAGAAGAAAAGTTAAGCTGGCTGCGTCAGATTCTTGAGTGGCAGAGAGACATGTCGGATAACAAGGAATTTATGACACTGCTTAAGAGTGATCTGGATCTGTTCTCGGATACGGTATTCTGTTTCACCCCGTCAGGAGATGTCAAGAATCTGCCGAACGGTTCCACACCAATTGATTTCGCTTACAGTGTTCATTCGGCTGTGGGAAATAAGATGGTCGGTGCTAAGGTCAACGGAAAGCTTGTACCGATCGATTATGTGATTCAGAACGGAGACCGTATCGAAGTCATTACTTCACAGAATTCCAAGGGACCGAGTCGTGACTGGCTGAAAATTGTCAAGAGCACGCAGGCGAAGAACAAGATTAACCAGTGGTTCCGCAGCGAACTGAAAGAAGAAAATATACTGCATGGCAAGGAGCTGATTACTGCCTATGCGAAATCCAAGGGAATTAATTTTTCGGATATTAATAAGACGGAATATCAGGAGAAGATTATCCGCAAATATGGATTCCATGACTGGAATTCCTGTCTGGCAACGGTCGGACATGGTGGCTTAAAAGAGAGTCAGATCGTCAACCGTATGTACGATGAGTACAAGAAGGATCATCCGGTTACTATGACAGACCAGGAAGTGCTGAGTGTAATCGCAGAAAATAAACCGGCGGAAACAGTCAAGCATTCCAAAAGTGGTATTGTTGTCAAGGGACTGTATGATGTGGCTGTTCATTTCAGCAAATGCTGCAGTCCGGTGCCGGGAGATGAAATTGTGGGCTTTGTCACAAGAGGGCGAGGCGTATCCATTCACCGTACGGATTGTATCAATATTCTGCATTTGTCCAATATGGAGCGTGTTCGTCTGATCGAGGCGGAGTGGCAGGCAGGTGCCGATCAGGAAGCATTTGGTGAATATCATGCAGAACTGAAGATTTTCTGTCATGACAGACCGGGACTTCTCGTGGATATTACGAAAGTATTTACGGAGGCAGAAATCAATATCTCCGGTATTCATTCGAAGACCAGCAAGCAGGGAATCGCTACAATTGATGTCGCATTCCAGACAAAGGGTCGCGAGCAGATTACCAAAATTGTTGAGAAAATCAAACAGATAGAGAGCGTTATGGACATTGAGAGAACCACCGGCTGATTGGCGCTGGTGGTTCTTGCGTCGATTACTTGCTATTCAAAGATAAAGGAGCATAAATGGGTAAATTAAAGATTAATCATTATGTCGTTGGTCCGGTACAGACAAACTGTTACTTCGCAATCAACGAGGAAACAAAGGAACTGATCATTATAGATCCGGGAGATGCCGCAAAGCAGCTGTCAGAAAGAATTCGCAAAGAAGGATGCAAGCCGGTAGCTATCCTGTTGACACATGGACATTTTGACCATGCATCGGCAGCAGAAGAATTGGCAAAAGAGTTTGGAATCTCTATTTATATCTATGAGGATGACAAGGAAACACTGGAAGATCCGGAAGCAAATGTCAGCTATATGATGGGTGAAAGCAAAGTCTTTCATGCTGATGTATTTTTAAAAGACGAACAGGAGCTGGATCTGGCAGGATTTCATATTCGCGTCCTGCATACACCGGGACATACCAAAGGCGGTTGCTGCTACTATTTTCCATATGAGGATGTACTATTTTCCGGAGATACTTTATTCTGCACTTCTGTGGGACGTACGGATTTTAAAGGAGGCAGCAGTTCGGATCTGATTCGCTCCATCAAAGAAAAACTGATGGTTCTGCCGGATCGTACGACGGTGTATCCGGGACACAATGATGTGACAAGCATTGAAAATGAGAGGATGTATAACCCATATCTATGATTACAGTAAATTTAAATCGAACGGAATTTGAATATGACATTCATTCGCTTTTGAAGGCTTTTTTTCCGAAAGAGGATGTGGAGATTTATTACACAAAGGAAGCACATGCAGAGGAAAAAAATGTGGCATGCACCAATCATTCCGCAGAGAATGAAACAGAGAGTGCTTCGCATTTTTCCATTACATATGAGGATAAGCAGATTTCCATTACATGTACACTGGAAAATAAAAAGCCGGCAGAGTGCACATTTGCTGTGGATTTTGCAGACCGGGCAGAGACGAAGAATGCACTCAAAGAGAATTTGTACCATCTGTTAGAAGAAGTGACGGGACAGAGTCTTCCGTGGGGAACGCTGACCGGCATCCGGCCGACAAAGATTCCGATGCAGCTTCTGGATGAGGGAAAGACAAAGGAAGAAGTTGCTTCCTATATGAAGAAAACGTACCTTGCGTCAGATGAAAAAGTGGATTTATCCATTGCAATCGCAGAGCGTGAGCGTGCGCTTCTTTCGCAGCTCGATTATAAAAATGGATACAGCCTGTATATCGGCATTCCATTTTGCCCGAGTACATGTCTGTACTGCTCGTTTACTTCGTATCCGTTGGCAACCTGGAAAAAGCAGGTGGATGCATATCTGGATGCGTTGGAGAAAGAAATCGACTATGTGGCAGTAAAGAATTATCACAAGAAACTGAATTCCATTTATATCGGTGGAGGAACACCGACGACATTGGAGCCATATCAGCTGGATCGCCTGATTCGTAAAATCCGTTGCAGTTTTGATTTGAGCAGCTGCATCGAGTTTACTGTGGAAGCCGGACGCCCGGATTCTATCACAAAGGAAAAGCTGCAGGTGCTGCGCAACAATGGAATCAGTCGTATTTCCATCAATCCGCAGACGATGAAACAGGAGACACTTGATATCATTGGCCGTCATCATACGGTAGAACAGACGATTGAGAGTTTTAGGCTGGCGAGAAGTCTGGGCTTTGACAATATCAATATGGATTTGATCATGGGACTTCCGGAGGAAGATCTCGAGGATGTGCGTCATACGATGGAAGTGTTAAAGGAGCTGGATCCGGACAATATCACGATTCACTCCCTCGCAATCAAGCGTGCGGCGCGGTTGAACATTTTTAAAGACCGTTATGAAAGCATGCAGATGGTAAACACACAGGAACATATGGATCTGTGTGCATCAATCTGCAAAGAGATGGGGCTTTCTCCATATTATCTGTATCGTCAGAAGGGCATGGCAGGAAATATGGAAAATGTAGGGTATGCAAAGCCGGGCAAGGCAGGCGTATACAACATTCTGATTATGGAAGAGAAACAGACCATCGTGGCGTGTGGAGCGGGAGCTTCAACGAAACGTGTCTGGAATGAGCCAAATCCAGATGGCACGCATCGGATCGAACGGTGCGAGAATGTCAAGGATGTCGGGCAGTATATCGAGAGAATTGATGAAATGATACAGCGCAAACAGCAACTGTTTGCAGAAGAATAATCATAAATGAGGGGCAAAATACCTTTTGACCCTCATATCATTTGATGGAAGGTGAATGATTTGGCACAACTACTTAACAACCACCTCATCCTGGATTTTTCTCATGTGTATTGTGATGAGAATATTCCACGCAATGATAAACTTCATTGGATTGATTGCTCGGATATCTACGAGTGTGATTTGTATTGTTCACAGAGCGCAGAGAAAGAGATTCATAGAAGAATTGATCCATATGGAATCGGTGGAATTCATTTCCTGGATTCCGGCAATTATCATTATGTGACCAAAATTATGACAGATTGGATAAGTGAGCCATTCTCGTTGATTCTGTTTGATCATCATACAGACATGCAGCCTCCGATGATTGATGGAATGATCAGTTGCGGTGATTGGGCAAGAAGTGTATTATTGACGAATCCAAATTTGCAGCAGTTGATCCTGATCGGACCGAAGAAAGCAGACATTCAGGCTGTTTTCTCCGATAAGCAGCTGAAAGCGCGGGAGAAGAAGATACTGAAAGAAAAACTGATTGCGTTTTCCACTGAGGAACTTCGTGCAGAAGAGGGGCATGAAAAAGCGGAAAAGATAAGGATGGATGTTCCGTTTTATATTTCAATCGACAAGGATGTGCTGGATGAGCGGTATTGCGAAACTAACTGGAATCAGGGAGAGATGCCTCTTTCGCTGCTGGAGCATTTGCTGACATTATTTCTTGCACAGAAAAATATACTTGGCATTGATATCTGTGGTGAGTGTCAGCAGGGAATCCCTATGCCGGAATATATGGAAGCTGAGGAGAAGAACGCCGAGACGAATCGTAAGTTGTTTGAGTTTCTGACACGTTATATTGTAACGTCCCGGAAAAAGTAATGGGAAAGCATTTTGCAACAATCCTTGACGTATCAGGCCCTGAACCGTATAATAAATGCTGGATAATGTGTTAATTTTTTTGAAAAATTAACATGTAGCATCAGCTCTTGCCGAAGGCAATTTTAAAGGGCTGATGTTCACGTGCAAGAGAGTAAATGGAGGAAATTAAATGGCACTGAGCAAGAAGCCGGTAAACGGCATGAAAGATATATTACCTGCTGAGATGGAAATCCGGGATTATGTGACAAGCGTAATCAAGGACACTTATCGAAGCTTTGGTTTTACCCCGATTGAGACACCTTGTATGGAAAATATTGCAAACCTTTCCAATAAGCAGGGTGGGGAAAACGAAAAACTTATTTTTAAAGTATTAAAGCGTGGAGAAAAGTTAAATTTAGACACTGCAAAAGAAGAGGCGGATGTTGTAGATTTTGGTATGCGTTACGATCTGACCGTTCCTCTTTCCCGTTTTTATGCAAACAATGCGAATGATCTTCCAAGCCCGTTCAAGGCATTGCAGATTGGAAGCGTATGGAGAGCCGATCGTCCACAGAGAGGCCGTTACCGTCAGTTTACCCAGTGCGATATTGATATATTAGGTGAGCCAAGTAATCTTGCAGAGATTGAGCTGATTACTGCAACCACCACAACTATCGGAAGACTTGGTTTCAAGAACTTTGAAATCCGCATCAATGAGCGTCGCATTTTAAAGGCGATGGCTGCATACAGTGGTTTTTCTGAGGAAGATTATGACAGTGTATTTATCACATTGGACAAGATGGACAAGATCGGTGTGGATGGAGTGGCAGAGGAACTTGCAAAAGAAGGTTATGCGCAGGAGTCCATTGACAAATATCTTGGTCTTTTTAAGCTTTTGGAAGAAAAGAAAGATGTCGCAGAAGGTGTGGCATTCCTTGCAGATACACTTGGGGAATATTTAGATGCCGAAGTGGTAACAAATATGACAGAGATTGCTACTGCAGTGAACGCAACAAAGAATGCAGAGTTTACACTGGTATTTGATCCGACACTGGTACGTGGTATGAGTTATTATACAGGAACGATTTTTGAAATATCCATGCCGGAGCTTGGCGCAGCCTGCGGTGGTGGCGGAAGATACGACAAGATGATTGGAAAATTTACCGGAAATGATGTACCGGCATGTGGATTTTCTATTGGATTTGAGCGCATTATTCTGCTTCTGATGGAGAGTGGATTTAAAATTCCGGAGAGCCCGAAGAGAGTCGCATATCTTGTAGAGAAGAAATATCCGGCAGAAAAGCTTGTGGAAGTTATGAAACAGGCGAAGGAAGCCAGAGAGAACGGACAGCAGGTGCTGGTTGTTCGCATGAACAAGAATAAGAAATTCCAGAAAGAACAGCTCGCAAAAGAGGGGTATGAGGAGTTCGTCGAGTTTTTTAACAGATAGTTACGATTCGCAAGAAGAATGATAGATAATAGAGTATAGAGGAGACAATCATGGCAGAATCAATGAAAGGCTTACACAGAAGCCACAGATGTACAGAGGTATCCAATGCCAACATTGGTGAGAAAGTCACCGTCATGGGCTGGGTACAGAAGAGAAGAAATTTAGGAAGTCTGATTTTTATCGACTTACGTGATAGAAGCGGTCTGCTGCAGATCGTATTTGATGAGGACAGCGTAGGAACAGATGGTTTTGCAAAAGCCGGAACTTTGCGTAGCGAGTATGTTGTAGCAATCGAGGGAACGGTGCAGAAACGTTCTGCAGCAGTCAATGAGAACTTAAAGACCGGAGATATCGAAGTGATTGCTACAAGCCTTCGCATTTTATCCGAATCTCAGACACCACCATTCGCAATCGAAGAGAACAGCCAGACAAAGGAAGATATCCGTTTGAAATATCGTTATCTTGATTTAAGAAGACCGGATATTCAGCGTAATTTAATGTTAAAGAGCCGTGTGCTCGGACTGATGCGTCAGTTTATGGCAAACGAGGGATTTTTGGAGATTGAGACACCAATCCTTTGCAAGTCTACACCGGAAGGAGCCAGAGATTATCTTGTGCCAAGCCGTGTACATCCGGGCAATTTTTATGCTCTGCCACAGTCTCCACAGCTTTTCAAGCAGCTTCTGATGGCATCCGGTTATGACCGTTATTTTCAGATCGCACGCTGCTTCCGCGATGAGGACCTTCGCGCAGATCGTCAGCCGGAATTCACACAGGCAGATATGGAGTTATCTTTTGTGGATATCGAGGATGTATTAGATGTAAACGAGCGTCTTTTGAAATATGTATTCAAGGAAGCTATCGGTGTTGATGTACAGATTCCGTTGCAGCGTATGCCATGGCAGGAAGCAATGGAACGTTTCGGTTCTGACAAGCCGGATACCCGTTTTGGCATGGAACTTGTAGATGTTTCTGAGGTCGTAAAAGGCTGTGGATTCGGCGTATTTACCGGTGCGCTTGAGAATGGCGGTTCCGTACGTGGTATTAATGTTGAGGGACAGGGACATATGCCTCGTAAGAAAATTGACAAGCTGGTTGAGCATGCTAAGGGATGCGGTGCCAAGGGGCTTGCATATCTGTGCATTAACGAGGATGGAACTTATAAATCTTCTTTCGCAAAATTTATGACAGAAGAGGAATTGAATGCATTGGTTGCAAAGATGAATGGTAAGCCGGGCGATTTACTTTTATTCGCAGCAGACAAGAACAAGATTGTATGGAATGTTCTTGGTGCACTTCGTCTTCTTTTAGGTGAAGAGCTTGGACTGATTGATGAGAATCAGTACAATTTCCTTTGGGTAACTGAGTTCCCTCTGTTAGAGTGGTCCGATGAGGAGAACCGATTCATGGCAATGCATCATCCATTTACGATGCCGATGGAAGAGGACTGGGATAAGATTGACAGTGATCCGGGTGCAGTTCGTGCAAAGGCTTACGACATCGTACTGAACGGAACGGAGCTTGGCGGAGGATCTGTCCGTATCCATCAGGATGATATTCAGGAGAAGATGTTTGAAGTTCTTGGATTTACCAAGGAGCGCGCACATGAACAGTTTGGATTCCTTCTGGATGCATTCTCTTATGGTGTACCACCACACGCAGGACTTGCTTATGGTGTGGATCGTATGATCATGCATATGGTACACGCAGATTCTATCCGTGATGTTATTGCATTCCCTAAGGTTAAGGACGCTTCGGATCTGATGTCTGAGGCTCCGGGAACTGTTGACGAGAAGCAGTTGGAAGAATTAGGAATTCAGATTACTGCATCCGATGATGAGAAAGAAGAATAATTCTCTGAATTTATGAAAAAAGTAAAATTATATTGGAAGAAAATTGTAGTTGCGGTTGTGTTGATTGTTCTATTCGGTTTCGTTGCTTTTATGTATTTGAAACTGACAGAACTGACCAACCAGCTGACCTATCTGCAGGATTCCACCAATGTAATCCTGTCAGATGTGGGAAATCTTCAGTCGAATATTGAAAAGACGCTTGAAGAGGATGCCAGCATGATTGAAGATTATTCCATTGATATTGTGGACATGAACTTCAGCAAAAAGACCTATGATGTATCGGTCTCTGTGATTCCAAAAGAATATTCCGATAAAACATCTGTTACGGTTTATTTTGGAACGGAAGAATGTCCGCTTAAGGCCGATGGTTATACGTTCAAAGGAAATATGACGCTGCCATTGAATCAGACATTTGATGGAAATATCACATTCCTGATTGCGAACGGAAGCAAGAAAGCAACGGAAGTGTTACAGGATTATAATGGAATGAACACGGACTTATCGAGGGTATTGTCCGGAAGCCTGGAAGATGCACCAACGTACAAAGATGGAGAGATTCATCTGAAAAGTGATTGCACCTTTGTGTTGGATAACATTGATCTCTATGAATTTACGCAATTTGAAATGGTGGCAGACTTGAATGATATGGAAATCTGGTCACAGGATCTGATGCAGAATCTGACAGATGAGACTGCCAATGAGTCGATTGATGATCAGCTTCTGACAACAGAAGTCGATACGCAGGAGACAAGTCAGAGTTTTGCATCATCCGGTACTGGCGAGAGTACATGTAAATTCTCCTATGAATTACCAGTGAATACAGATGATGATGGGGATGTTGTAAGAGACAATCAGCATATTCGTATATATTTGCGGGCTGTAACAAAAGATGGATATCGATTCGAGTATGATGTCTTCCAGGGGGATTACCTTGGCGATGCGGATGAGCTTGATGGGGACAGTTTTGACTGGGACAATCATGCAGTTGCTTATGACCGGAAGGGAAATAAGCTGGAATTGAATCAGAAATAAGAAAAAATAGAACGAAAAAAGAAGTGCGTTATTGCACTTCTTTTTTTGATAGTGGAAGCGTGAAAATAAATTCGGTTCCCACACCTTCCGTACTGATGACATTGATATGTTCGTTGTGTGCTTGAATGATTTCCTTCACAATTGCGAGTCCAAGACCAGTTCCCTTCTTATCTTTTCCGCGGGAGAGATCTGTTTTGTAGAAACGATCCCAGATTTTTTTGATGCTATCCGCAGGAATGCCGATTCCGGAATCTTTTACGGAAATCAGAACTTTTTCATTTTTGATGCTGGTCTCGATTTTGATTGCCGAATTGTTATGCGAAAACTTGGTAGCATTATCTATCAAATTGTAGAGTACCTGTTGGATTTTTGTCATATCTCCTGTGACAAACAATTCCTGACCTGTGAGCACCAGATCAAAAGAGAGTCCTTTTTTGTTACAGGTGCCTTCGAAGGTAAGGATGGTTGTCTTGATCATGCGGTTAATATCAAAATCTGCGACATCAAGCATGATGCCGTGACGACCAAACTGGTTGAGATCAAGAATACTTTGTGTCAGTTTGGCCAGTCGTTCCGTTTCAAAAAGAATAATATTCAGGTATTTATCCTGTAATTCCGGTGGTATTGTTCCATCCAGCATTGCCTCGACATAACCTTTGATCGAGGTGAGTGGTGATCGGAAATCATGAGAAACATTTGAAATAAATTTACGCTGATCTTCTTCGAGTGTATTCAGCTCATTGGCCATATAGTTCATGGTGTTCGCCAGAAAACCGATTTCATCGTTGGAATGTAAGGAAATCCGTGGTTCAAAGTTCCCTTTTGCATAGCTTTTGGCAACGCTGTTCATCTTTAATATTGGCCGATAGAAACAAATGGTAAAAAACAGAAGAATCAAAAATGCACAGATATAAATAATTCCAACGGTAAAAAACGTGATGTTCATAAAATGATTGGTCACTTCGGTAACGGTAGCGACCGGTTTATGAATCAGTACGTAGCTGCGCACACGGTAATTGGCAGTCACAGGAGAAAATACAGTTATGGTATTCTCGGAAAAGGAATCATAAAAGTTTCCAACAGTATAGTAAGTATTGCCAAAACTTGTAGGATCAAAATCAGGCAGCGTGGTATAATGTGCATTTGCTGCACGTTGTCCGATGGAACTGTCTGAGGAGTTGAACAGGACATTTCCTTGCGAATCTACCACCCAGATTTCAGCGGAAAGATAACTGCTGAGACTTTCCATTCGTACCTGAAAATCTTCCAGAGACAACGTTGTATTCGTAAAGTTTGCTGCATACTTGGAAGCTATCTGTGTTGCCTCGCGATACAGATTCTGTGCCTCATGTTTTTCCAGATAGTTCGTGATACTGCGCTGTGTAAATGTACAGAGGACAAGGATTGCCGCAATACCGAAAAATACATAGCTGAGCAGAAATTTTATGTAAATTTTTGGTTTCATTCGCTTACCTCAAACTTGTAGCCGATGCCCCAGACCGTTGCGATGGACCAGGATGCATGATCCTTGATTTTTTCGCGGAGACGTTTTACGTGGACATCAACAGTACGTGTGTCTCCAATGTATTCATAGCCCCAGATATGGTCCAAAAGCTGCTCCCTTGTAAATACCTGATTTGGTGAGGAGGCCAGAAAATACAAAAGCTCAAGTTCCTTTGGGGGCATATCGATCGGTTTGCCGTTGTACATGACAGAGTAGTTAGACAGATTGACCACCAGATCCGGATACTCCACATATTTGAGCTCTACAACAGATTCGGTCTTTACAGGCTGGTAGCGTCGCAGTACTGCTTTGACACGGGCAACGAGTTCTTTGGAATCAAATGGTTTGAGAATATAATCGTCAGCACCAAGCTCGAGACCGAGTACTTTGTCAAAAATCTCACCTTTGGCAGAGAGCATAATGATAGGAACATTATTCTTTGCGCGAATCTCGCGGCACACCTGGTAGCCGTCGATGCCCGGAAGCATCAGATCCAGAAGAATGAGGTTCGGATTATATTGCTCAAATGCACTGAGTGCTTCTTCACCGTCATTTACAATTTTGGTATCATAACATTCTTTGGTAAGATAGAGAGAAATTAATTCTGCTATATTATTATCATCGTCTACAATTAAAATTTTTTGTTTACTGACCATATCTGACAGACCTCCTATTCAAATTCTGCAATTGTGACACCGGCATCGCCTTCGCCAGCTTCTCCGAGCCGGAAGGACTTGACATATTTCTGACGCTTTAAATGTGCATGTACGGCACTGCGCAAAGCGCCGGTTCCTTTTCCATGTACAATGCGCACGGATGGAAGATGCGCGATATATGCGTCATCGAGATATTTATCCAGATGAGCGATGGCCTCATCCACCGTCATACCGATCAGGTTGATTTCTGTGGAAACCGATGACGATTTGCTCATCTTGATCTTTCCGGAACTGCTTCCACCGCCGTATTTCTTGGCGATTGGAGAGGTCGATTCATCGTCGATCAGTACCAGATCGTTGATATTTACAAGGGAGCGTAAAATTCCCATTTGTACATAGAGATCACCTTTGGCATTCGGAAGCGTGTGAACCGTACCTTTGAGGTTCATGGAAAGAACTTTTACAGAATCACCAATGCGCAGCTTCTTTGGAACCTTGTGGTTGATCATCTCTTTCTTTTTCATGGAAAGATTTTTTTCGCTTTTGTTCATCTTGTCCCGGACTTTGCTTCGTTCTTTTTCCATTTTGGACATTGGTGCCTGACCCTGTCCGTATTTGTTGAAGTTGCGGATGGTTTCATCTGCGAGGTCTTTTGCTTCTTTTAAAATCTGGACCGCTTCTTCGTTTGCCTTGCGCAGAATTTCATCCCGGCGTGCGTCGAGCTTTTCGTTTTTGTCGGTAAGTTTTTTCTTTAAATTCTCAACTTCTGCTTTGTATTTTTTAATTTCCAGTTGTTCTTTTTCAATTGTAATGCGGCTGGCTTCCAAGTTGGCAAGCATATCTTCAAAGTCAACATCTTTGTCACTTAAACGGCTCTTGGCATCGTCGATGATATTGGCGGCAAGTCCTAATTTGGAACTGATCGCAAATGCATTACTTTTTCCCGGAATACCGATCAAAAGGCGGTAGGTCGGGCTTAAGGTTTCGACGTTAAATTCACAGCATGCATTTTCGACTCCCGGTGTGGAGAGTGCGTATACTTTCAATTCACTGTAATGTGTGGTTGCCATGGTAGTCGCTCCGTATTGGTGCAGCTTGTGCAGAATGGAAATTGCTAATGCGGCCCCCTCGGTCGGATCGGTTCCGGCACACAGTTCATCGAACAGACAAAGGCTACGGTCATCCGCCTGGTCGAGAATTTTTACAATGTTTGTCATGTGAGAGGAGAAAGTACTGAGGCTTTGTTCAATACTCTGCTCATCACCAATATCTGCAAAGATTTCATGGAATATGGCAAGCTCCGAACGGTCAGCTGCCGGAATATGAAGTCCGGACTGTCCCATGAGGGTCAGCAAGCCGACGGTTTTCAAAGAGACCGTCTTACCACCGGTGTTTGGTCCGGTAACAATAAGCTGACGGAAATCTTCGCCGAGCCGTACATCAATCGGTACGACTTTTTTTGTATCCAGCAGAGGATGGCGTCCTTTGCGGATATGGATGCGCCCCTCTTCATTGAAGATCGGTGCAACACCGTTGTAGGATTTGGCGAGCTGTGCTTTGGCAAAGATGAAATCCAGCTCGGCAAGCACGGAATAATCCTGACGGATGCCGTTTGCATTTTCAGCGACGCGGTTGGACAAATCGGCGAGGATCACATTGATCTCATCCTGTTCTTTTAAGAATAATTCGCGCAGTTCGTTGTTCAGATTTACGACAGCCATTGGTTCAATAAAAAGCGTAGAACCACTCGAAGACTGGTCATGTACCATTCCGGGTACGGATGTTTTAGCTTCCGCTTTTACGGGAAGACAATAACGGCCGTCGCGCATTGTGATAACGGCATCCTGCAGATAGTTGCGGGTGGTCGTGTTATTCATAAGATTGGTGAGCTGCGTATGGATACGGTCATTCATGCCACGGATAGATTTGCGGATTTTAAACAGCGCAGGGCTTGCATCATCAGCAATTTCATCTTCCCCGATCACACAGCGTTTGATCTCTTCAAGTAATGGAGATAACGGTTCAATCTGTGAGAACAGAGGGGAAAGGGAATCCGTTTTGTCATCGGCACGGTCCGAACGGTCGTAAGCTTTCGCACGCTTTGCAACTTCTAACAGAGAGCAGATATGAAGCAGTTCTGTTGTATTGAGGGAACCACCGATATCAAGTCGTTTTAAGGATGCATTGACATTGTGGATGCCGGCAAAACTGATGCCACTTCCTTTGTACAGACGGCTTAACGCATCGCTTGTCGTCTGTTGTAAATGCTCAATTTCAGCAGCGTCGGTGATCGGCGTGAGCGCAAGCGCACGTTTCCTTGTCTCTTCGCAGGATGCATAACCGGCCAACATGTCTAATATCTTATAATATTCCAATGTATGATAAACTTTCTGGTTCATAATTTCTTTCCTTAAATATAATGCTAAATTTGTTGTGTGGAACTTTCAGACCTATTATATAACATTCTATCTCTTTGGAAAAGGCAAAAATGGTTGCAAGAGGGCATAAATACGAATATAATATGTTTTGTTATGTTAGTGTGTTCGGATATAATTTATGAAGGTCAGAGATGGAAGACAAGCAATTACAAAAGAATGAATTTGTTCGGGAAAAGATAAAGGATAAGCCAAAGAATAAGCCAAAGAATCATAAGTGTCTGTTCGTCAAGATCTGCAGCGCAGCATTATCCGGAGTTGTATTTGCTCTTGCGGCAATTTTGGTGCTTTTTATGTTATTCCCGCTTGTAGAAAAAAGGATGGAGGCGGAAGTTGTTCCGGGAACAATAGACAGTTCGCATCCCCAGAAAGAAACGCAGACACAGAGTACAGAATCTGAGGCAGAGACGCAAAAGGAGACGCCGGTCGTAAAGTCTGAGATTTCGCTGGAGGATTATCAGAAAATCCAGACGGAATTGTATGCAATCGGCAATCGGGCCAATAAGTCTATTGTTACAATCACCGGTGTGGTCAGTGACATGGACTGGTTCAACAATTCCTATGAGCGTGAAGGTCAGGGATCAGGCACTATTATCGGAGAGTCTGGTTCCAAACTGCTTATTTTAACGGAGCGCAAGGTAATCAAAGGAGCGTCAAAGATCAAAGTGACGTTTATTGACGATTCAGTCGCACCGGCAGAGGTTATGAAATACGACGGAAATACAGGGCTGGTTGTACTGGCAGTTTCCAAATCAGATCTTGAAACATCAACACTGGCATCAATTTCCGTTATGGAGATGGGAAGCGCCAATACCGTACACAAAGGTTCCGTTGTTATTGCACTTGGAAGCCCACTTGGAACCAATTATTCAATTCTTACAGGAAATATCACTGCAACGAACAATGAGATTTCGACGGCCGACAGCAATTATAGTGTATATACCACAGACATTGTTGCAAATAGAAATGGCAGTGGTATCCTCATTAATACGGATGGACAATTAGTGGGCCTTGTTATGCAGGATTACAGTGCATCATCTGCAAGTACGCTTACAGCGGTAGATATCTCGGAATTAAAACCGGTGATGGAGCTTTTGTTTGCGGATAAAGATATTCCGTACCTTGGGGTTCAGGCGTCAACGGTTACTGATAAGATTGCCAGCACATACAGAATACCAAAGGGCATCTATATCAAGGAAGTAGATATGGATTCACCTGCGATGAATGCCGGATTACAGAGCGGGGATGTCATTGTAAAACTTGCCGGAAAGGATGTTACGACTGTGGCATCTTACAGCGAGATTGTTCTTGGATTAGAGCCGGGAGAAAACTACAAGATTGTGATCAAACGGGAAGGCAGTAGCGGGTATAAGATTATTACCTGTGAGATTAAAGCAGGAATTTTAAAATAAAGGAGTTTATAATGAAATATATTGAATCTCTCCGCGAAGGAGAAAGAATTAATGAAATTTATCTTTGCAAGGTCAAACAGGCAGCGATGACAAAAGCTGGAAAGCCTTATGACAATGTGATTTTACAGGATAAAACAGGAACACTGGATGCAAAAATCTGGGATCCGGGATCGGTTGGAATTGATGAATTTGAAGCTTTGGATTATGTTGCTGTCACTGGTGATGTGACAAGTTTTCAGGGCAATCTCCAGCTTTCCATTAAACGTGCCCGCAAGGTGCAGGAGGGCGAATACGAGCCAAAGGATTATCTGCCTTGCACGGAGAAAGATGTAGATGAGATGTTTACAGAAATTATGGAATACATTGATTCTGTAAAAAATCCGTATCTGAATCAGTTATTACATAAGTTTTTTGACAACCAGACATTTGTGGAGCGTTTCAAATTCCATTCCGCTGCAAAAAGCGTGCATCATGGATTTGTCGGAGGTTTGTTAGAGCATACAGTCAGTGTCACACGCAACTGCAATTATTTTGCACAGAACTATCCGTTCCTGAACCGAGATCTGCTTTTGACAGCATCGATTTTCCATGATATTGGTAAATTAAAGGAATTATCTTCATTCCCTGCAAATGATTACACAGATGCTGGTCAGTTGCTTGGTCACATCATGATCGGTGCAGAGTGGGTCGGCGAGGCTATCCGCACTATTGATGGTTTTCCGGCTACACTGGCAAATGAGCTGAAACACTGCATTCTGGCACATCATGGAGAACTTGAGTATGGTTCACCGAAGAAACCGGCTTTGGTTGAGGCATTGGCTTTGAGCTTTGCAGATAATATTGATGCAAAAATGGAGACTGTAAAGGAACTGTTACACAACGTACCGGACAACAATCTGGAATGGCAGGGATTCAATCGTCTGCTGGATACCAATATCCGCAGAACAAGTATCTAAAGAAAATATTTGCAATAATATAGAAAATGGGTTGAAATTGTGAAGAAAAACGATTTATTTTCATTGGAAATTACAGATATGGGCGTCGGCGGAGAAGGCATCGGAAAATATGAGGGGATGACCTTTTTCGTAAAAGATGCTTTGATTGGAGATACGATCAAAGCGCGGGCAACAAAATTGAAGAAAAATTATGGCTATGCAAGGGTGGAGGAAATTATAATTCCTTCACATTATCGCGTCGTGCCGGAATGCCCACTTCACCGGCAGTGTGGAGGATGTCAGATTCAGGCATTGTCCTACGAGGAACAGCTTGCTTTTAAGAAACAGAAAGTCAAAAATAATCTGATGCGTATCGGTGGATTTGCAGAAGAGGAAGTGGATGCAGTTATGCTTCCGGCTGTCGGTATGGAGTATCCGTACCGATACCGCAACAAGGCACAATTTCCGGTAGGTTATGACAAGGAGGGAAATCTTGTTATGGGGTTTTATGCAGCAAGAAGCCATCAGATCATTCCGGTCAAAGACTGTCTGCTTGGTGTAAAAGAAAACGAACCAATTCTTGCAGCTGTCATGCAATGGATGTCGGATTATCAGATTCCAGCCTACGATGAGAACACAGGAAAAGGTGTTGTACGGCATATTTTAATACGTTATGGATTTACGACAAAGGAAATTATGGTCTGCCTGATCATTAATGCGAACAAGCTGCTACAGAAGGAAGCACTTGTGGAAGCTTTGCGTCAGATTGAAGGTATGACTTCCATATCCATAAACAGCAATCTGGAGAAAACGAATGTCATTCTTGGAAAAGAGACACAGTGTATCTGGGGAATGCCTTATATCACGGATTACATTCACTTGCGCAATACACAGGATTTTTCTTTAACTGATACAGCGATAGCGTATCATATTTCGCCGCAGTCTTTTTATCAGGTAAATCCGGTGCAGACAGAGAAGTTATACAGTACAGCGTTGGAATTTGCGCAGCTCACCGGAAAAGAATCCGTGTGGGATCTCTATTGTGGAATCGGAACAATTTCTCTTTTTCTATCCCAAAAGGCCAGACAGGTCTATGGTGTGGAGATTGTACCGCAGGCAATCGAGGATGCAAAAAATAATGCCAGGCTGAATGGAATTACCAATGCGCAATTTTTTGTTGGGAAAGCAGAAGAAGTTCTGCCGGAGTTTTATGAGAAATCCGCAGGTGATGAGGAAATGCGTCATCCGGATGTCATTGTAGTGGATCCGCCACGCAAGGGCTGTGACGAACAGTGTCTGTCCACGATGCTTGCAATGAAACCGGAGCGGATCGTGTATGTAAGCTGTGATTCTGCGACACTCGCAAGGGATTTACGGATTCTTGCAGATGGAGGATATGAGTTGAAGAAGGTGCAGGCGTTTGATCAGTTCGCGCACACGACACATGTCGAGACTGTTGTCTTGCTTTCCAAGGGAATGGTCGATTGATCCTTTTTCCTGGGGCAAGGATGCAAAGGAGGCCGTCCACAATGCGGTGGTTCTTGAAGAGGTTGCCAAGATGGCATATCGAACCGAGCTGATTCATCCGCAGGTAGCATCTGCCCCGCAGGAATTACAGGATAAGCATTATTTCCGTAAGCATGGTGCAAATGCATATTACGGACAGAATTAACAGGATATCGAGAGGGTATAAAACAGATGAAGATGAAAACAGCACCTATGGGGTGGAACAGCTGGGATTGTTATGGAGCGGCTGTTACAGAAGATATCGTACGACGGAACGCTGAATTTATGGCTGAGCATCTGAAGGAGTACGGTTGGGAATATATTGTGGTGGATATCCAATGGTATGAGCCTTATGCTGCAACCAATGAGTATCATCCTTTTGCGGATGTAGTAATGGATGAGTATGGAAGACTGCTTCCCGCAGTAAATCGTTTTCCTTCCGCAGCAAACAGTGCGGGCTTTGGACCATTGGCAGAATATGTCCATTCTCTTGGATTGAAGTTCGGCATTCATATTATGAGAGGGATTCCACGACAGGCTGTACATCAGAACACGAAAATCATGAACAGTGACAGACATGCCCGGGAAATTGCCAAAACAAACAGTATCTGTGCCTGGAATACGGATATGTATGGTGTAGATCCTGAGAAAGACGGGGCACGGGAATACTATAACAGTATTTTTGAATTGTATGCTTCCTGGGGTGTGGATTTTATTAAATGTGATGATATTGCACGGGAACTGCCACATGAGGAATCCGAACTGATTATGCTGAGCAAAGCATTGCATGGTTGCGGAAGACCCATGGTTTTAAGTCTGTCGCCGGGACCTGCTCTTTTAGAAAAGGCAGAGCTTTATAAGCAGATTTCCAATATGTGGAGAATCACCGATGATTTCTGGGATAAGTGGGAACTGTTATATGATATGTTTTCAAGAGCAGAAAAATGGTGCACCCATGCAGGTGCAGGGCACTGGCCGGATGCCGATATGCTTCCGGTCGGACCGATACGGCAGGTATATGATGTGAATAACTGGACGAATTTCACACAGGATGAGCAGATCACCATGCTGACACTCTGGAGTATCATGCGTTCTCCTTTGATGCTGGGAGGAGAGCTGACAGGGTTTGACGAATTCACTATGAATCTGGTAACCAATTCTGAAATACTTGCCATGCATGCAAATGCACGGCATTCGCATCAGGTGTGGAGACGTGAAATCGATGGTATAGAGCATGCATTGTGGATTGCAGCAGATACAAAGGGTGGATATTATGTCGCGGTATTTAATCTGGGTGATAAAGACAGTGACATATCCATACCGCTTGCCGATCTGGAGATTTATGATGGAGTAAATGGAACGGAGCTTTGGAGCGGAGAGCACGTGGAAGAGCCAAAGAGCCTTAGTGTGTCATTAAAGAGTCATGGTGCTAGGGCATATCATTTTACGTACAACTAAAAAGCATACTACTGTTAATGTATAGATAAGAAACAAAGATAAAATAGTAAAAATAGAATAGAACAAAGAAAGAATATGGAGATAAAACAGAAAGGAATAAACAATGAATGTAAATCCTATAACAAGATTGGA